>Ga0102928_1000133_pt1 | contig 41036 bp, 31 predicted proteins | sample SalPonR1_B_D1_MG_FD_78504 | JGI IMG/M metagenome (GOLD analysis project Ga0102928, IMG submission 78504) | Salt pond soil microbial communities from South San Francisco under conditions of wetland restoration - Salt Pond MetaG R1_B_D1_MG | ecosystem: Environmental > Aquatic > Marine > Intertidal...
ATTTCATCAACTTTATAGACGAAAAATTTTTTTTAGGCAAAAAAACGGTTTTATTTAGACATAATATATTCATTATTAAATAAGTAATTAATTTAAAATATATTTATTAAACGCCTAAGTCAATAACTTTATAAAAATTATAGACTACAAAGGCAATCAAAGTATCAAGCTTTATGCTGATGGAGTAAGCGCTGTCCTCAGAAAACCCCGCCTTTTTTTATGAAAGACTGGTTAAGTTGATTGCTTGGGCTTTTTTATTAAACAAAAGCTTCTGAAGTGGTTGACATTCATATCTTCAACTGTACTACTTCTTCTTGCCTCGAAATCCATGGTAATGTTTGAGCTCAAGTGAATCGGTAGAAGGCCCTAATCCATTAATACTATGATTGATACCACCGTTAGTGCCTGAAAATGTTGAGATGTGTTCAATTACAATACCGGAATGCTCGGGAACTTCCATGGCGTTTTCTACTCTAACCTTATTGCTAATAGTTGGTTCACCTTTAAAGAAACTATAAATACCAAGACCATAGGCTTCATGATTTTTAACACTGTCTGCAACTTTATAAGACGCATAGCCGGGCTTTCCATTGTCATTCCATACAGCGTTGCTGGGCGGGCTATAAGGTATTTCAGATTGATAAAAATAGGTTCTGCCGTGTTCACCATTCCACAGCGTTTGATGGCCCTGAAAATGCTCGTTGAATAAGCCATAGATGCTCACATGATCGCCATTCACGACAAGACCATGTTTATTTTGACCATTCTTCCATTCTGTACCTGTGCCGTGATCAGCTCGCCATAACCAAAAATGATCTCCAATAACATAATTGCTGTTTATTGTCAGGGTTGATTCCGCCTGACCTTCCACAGCACCCCCAACTCTACAGTATATATCATGTAGAGAAATGGGATTATCGGGATAATCTGCATCAGCATCTTCAGAGCCAACCTGAATAAGTGTAGGCGATAGCCCAGGGCCCGCATCAACCATAAATCCAGCTAATTTCACACCAGGAATATCATGCGTAGCAATGGCAATATCGCCATTTTGAGGAATAAGTGTTGGAAGACCGAGCCCTAGAATTACGGTATTTGGTTTTGTAATAGTGATAGTTTCATCAACTTCATAAATTCCCGGTGTAAACAGAATATGTTTGCCATCAGCAAGAGCTTGATTAATAGAAGTTGCATTATCTTTATTAGGAAAAGCGATATGAAATGTTTTTATCGGTATCATTTAACCTGTTTCAATTTCATTTGTCCAGGATGGGCCAGAAGTATCGCGACATATACTGGGGACAAAAACCGCATAATCTCCCGATGGAGTATAGGTTAAGAATGGTTTTTCACGAATGACCGGCGTCTTATTAATTATAGTCGTCGGTTTTTCGGGCCATGCATCATTTGGCGCACCCTTTACACCAACAAATACGCGATTCCAGTTTCCGCCTTCCCAAAATCCAATACTTGAGTTTCTGGTCATCCATTGTTGTCCGGAAGTTAGTCCTGCCCGGCCTTCAATAACAGAGTTGGCCAGCAGACCACCACTAGCCCAACTGCCTTTATCGAAATTGATGTCACCAACAACATGCATACGTCTGTAAGGCGCAGCTTGTGATACGGCCCAATAAATCATGCGGTCTTTTTTTGGAACAACTTTAAAATTTTCAGCCCCACGCCAAAACATGGTAGTGACTTTGTTTGACAGGCCACCACTACTAGTACTTGAAATGGACTGAACTGCGCCCTTAATGCTTACATCTTCCGGATACCTGCCCAGGCCAAGAGCCTGTACGTAATAATCAACAGTTATATCAAAATTATAGGTTCCTGGTTTAAATAGAATTGCATAACGCTCTGAGCCAAATTCATTAAATTTTTGCAGCTTGTGTAAGTCTCTAAGGGTGATTTTAACAGCCTCCTTATTCATAGTGTCGTCAAATATGAAGACGTTTTTACCAAATATGGAGGTGTTTTGAGACGTATCTAACATAGTGTTGTTTTTATTAGACTTTGAACATCCAATTGTAATAGTGAGCATTAATAGAAATGGCACCGCATAAAATAAACAACTGAAACAAGGCTTAGAAGACATATGCACTTAATTAATCTTGAAAGGTTCAAATATCAATAATACAAATAAAGTCTCAGGGAAGCGAATTTTTGCCCGAAGGCCTTTAAAATTAGAAAAGTTAGATTCAAAATCAGTGCAAGTGTCAAATAAAAGCTTTAAGTCCAATTTTGTATAAAAAATACAAGGTCTTCAAAGTTTATTTTCGACTTTAAAATTCAGAATTCAACATTCAAAATTTCTAAGACTCAACCATCGTATGATAGACGTTCTGAACGTCATCATCCTCTTCAATTTTCTCTAAAAGTTTTTCAACGTTTTCAACCTGTTCAGGCGTTAAGGATTTTGTGACTTGAGGGATACGCTCAAACCCTGAGGAAAGGATTTCAATATTGCGGGATTCGAGTACGGTTTGTATGGCACCGAAACTTTCAAACGGTGCGTAAATCAAAATACCGTCTTCATCTTCAAAAACTTCTTCGGCACCAAAATCTATCATTTCCAGCTCAAGCTCTTCAATATCTATTCCTTCAGCATTAATTCTGAAATTACAAGTATGGTCGAACATAAACACCACAGAGCCTGAATTACCCAAGTTACCATCACCTTTATTGAAATAACTGCGAATGTTGGCCACCGTTCTGGTATTATTGTCGGTTGCCGTTTCTATCAAAATGGCGATACCATGCGGAGCATAACCTTCAAAGAGCACTTCTTTGTAGTCACCCTGGTTTTTGTCTGAAGCCCGTTTAATGGCCCGTTCAATATTATCCTTAGGCATATTCACTGCCTTGGCATTTTGAATCACTGCCCGCAATTTGGCATTGGTATCCGGGTCCGGCCCGCCCTCCTTTACGGCCATCACAATGTCTTTTCCTATACGCGTAAAGGCCTTGCTCATGGCTGCCCAACGTTTCATTTTTCTGGCTTTTCTAAACTCAAAAGCTCTTCCCATATTTTTAAGTTTTAGAAATGAATTTTCAGGAGCTAATATACTATCTAATCTTATTTTTACGACCTTAACATTGAAAAAGAAGCCTTAATCTGAAATAATATATTATTTTTAGTGCTCTTTTATACATCATCGAGAGAATGACACATCAGTTTACATTGTTAGCTTAACAGGTTAAACCCGTAGAATGTCAATTCAGTAAATTAAATCTCTGAAATAAACGAAATTGTTTTTATTTTGAAAAAATAAAATCTATGGACTTAGCAACTATTCTCATTATTATACACGCCAGCTTAGGAGGAATTGGACTCACCACAGGCATCGTCAGTATGGCCTCAAAAAAAGGCCGAAAACTACATAAATCTGCTGGAAAAGTTTTTGTCTACGCCATGCTTGCTAGTGCAATACTATCCATTCCGGTGTGTTTTATGCCCGGACATGAGAATATGTTTCTGTTTGCCATCGCGGTGTTTACCATTTATTTGGTATTGAGTGGTCAACGTGCTTTATTGTACAAGCTGAACAATCTCAAAAACATCAAAACCTGGAAGGACTGGCTTATCAGTGGTGTGATGTGTGTTTTTGGTTTGGCCTTAGTCACTGAAGGCACATTAAAACTTTTGTACCCTAAGGAGCCAAGCATTTTGTTCTTATTTTTTGGTGGGGTCAGTTTGTTTTTGTCTATTCAGGATTTTAGATTTTTTGTGCAAAAAGATAAACCCGCTGCTGAATTTATAAGCAGACATATCGGGCAAATGTCCGGGGCATTTACGGCTTCATTCACCGCATTTCTTACAGCAGGACTGGATTTAAGTCACTGGCTTGTGTGGGTCTTACCAACGGTATTTATTACGTTTTGGATCGCCTACTGGACCAAAAAATATAAAACACCAAAAAAAGTTTAAGCTATAAACTACGTTGACCTCTGCCATACTTTCAAAAGAATATTCTATTTTTAGCCAAAATCTAATTTATGAAAAGGCTCTATGTTTTATGCGTACTACAATTGATATTAATTGGTTTCTGCTCCGTTTACGCTCAGGAAATCCCAAGACCCGATGAAATTTTAGGTTACAAGTTAGGCACAGCCTTTAGCCGTCATCATCAGGTCATAGATTATTTTAAAGCTATTGCCAAGGCAAAGCCTGATCAAATTAAATTAGAAAACTACGGCAAAACCAACGAAAACCGACCACTTTACCTGGCCTTTGTTTCCAGTCCGGAAAACATTGAAAATCTTGAACAAATTAGAAAGGATCATCTTAAAAACGCCGGTTTGATTGAAGGAGAATCTTCTACAGACATTGCTGTGGTTTGGCTAAGTTATAATGTACATGGCAACGAGGCGTCCAGTACAGAAGCTTCAATGCTTACTCTTTATAAACTTATAACCGAAAAACAAGATTGGTTGAAAAACACTTTGGTAATTATAGACCCTTGTATCAACCCGGATGGCAGAGACCGTTACGTTAATTGGTATAATCAAACCGGAAGTAAACCATTTAACCCCGACCCACAAGCTCGCGAGCATAATGAGCCTTGGGTTAGTGGCAGGCCAAACCACTACCTTTTTGATTTAAATAGAGACTGGGCTTGGGCCACTCAGGTAGAAACCCAAGTTAGGCTAAAACAATACAACCAATGGATGCCGCATATTCATGTCGACTTTCATGAACAAGGCGTCAATGCGCCTTATTATTTCGCCCCGGCAGCCAAACCCTTTCATGAAATCATTACGCCGTGGCAAAGGGAATTTCAAACCCAAATAGGTAAAAATCACGCCAAATATTTTGATGCCAAAGGGTGGTATTTCTTCACCCGAGAACGTTTTGATTTATTTTACCCCAGTTATGGCGACACTTACCCTACCTATATGGGTGCCATAGGTATGACTTATGAACAAGCAGGAAACGGCAGGGCAGGTCTAGGCATTTTAACACGTGAAAACGATACCTTGAGGCTCACTGACAGAATAGCACACCACACCACCACCGGGCTTTCAACGGTTGAAATAGCTTCTAAAAATGCAGAAAAAATCAATCGAGAATTCAGCAATTATTTTCAAAACGATAATCTAATGTACAAAAGCTTTGTAGTCAATGGCCACCCTGAAAAGTTGAGGAGCTTAAAAACACTTTTAGATCAACATGAACTGAAATATGCTCATGCTGAAAATCAAAGTATGAAAGGCTATAACTATAATTCAGCCGTTATAGAGAAATCTGATATTGAAAATTCTGCTTTAGTCATTCATACCGACCAACCGAAGGGTAAAATGGTAAAAGCCTTATTTGAACCTCAAGCTAAACTTGAAGATTCTTTAACTTATGATATCACCGCCTGGTCTCTGCCTTACGCTTATGGCCTAGACGCATTAGCGAGCAGTTCTAAAGTGAACACAACTGAAAAAAAGGAAAAGACTTACACTCCTGTTGTAGAAGCCTACGCCTATGTATGTGAATGGAATTCAATGGCAGATGCGAAATTTTTGAGCGAATTACTTCGACATGGTTTTAAGGTCAGATTTTCAGAAAAACCCTTTAAATCAAACGGCAAAAAATTTAAGGCAGGAGCCCTTATCATCACCAAAGCAGATAATAAACAAAAAGATGATTTTATCACCAGCCTAAACGTATCAGCTATAAAGCATAAGATAGGCTTAGAGCCCATCAACTCCGGATTTTCAGAAAATACGCCTGATATAGGTTCACCAGACATTAAGCTAATTCATCAACCTAAGGTTGCGGTGCTTTCAGGCGGAGGCGTTTCCACATTAAGTTTTGGAGAAGTATGGCATTTTTTGGAAACACAACTTCAGTATCCTTTTACAGCTTTAAACTTAATAAATTTCAGTGCTTACGATTTGAATGAATATAACCTCATCATACTCCCAAATGGTTATTACAACAAATCTATCGATAAAAAACAATTAGAAAAGCTTCAGAATTGGGTCAAAAAAGGTGGTAGAGTTATTGCCATTCAAAACGCGTTAAACCTCTTTGCAGATAAGGAGGGTTTTAAATTAAAACGAAAAACCAATTCAAACCAAAACGATAAGCAAAACCAAATTGACATTGAAGGGCTTAAAAATCAGAATCTTATTCCTTATTCAGAAAAGCGTAGGCATGCGATAAGTAATCGTATTACAGGAGCTATTTTTAAAACTGAAATAGACAATACACACCCTATGGCCTTTGGTTATGAAAACGAGTACTTTACGTTAAAGCTTGGCTCAAATAGTTATGATGTTTTAGATAAAGCTAATAATGTAGGTTATATAACAAACAATAAAGTTTACTCAGGCTTTGCTGGTCACAAGACATTACCTCAACTAAAAAACTCACTGTTCTTAGGGGAAGAAAGACAAGGCAAAGGCAGTTTGATTTACGTGGTAGATAACGTCCTATTCAGAAGTTTTTGGGAAAATGGAAAGTTGTTTATGGTCAATGCTTTTTTTTTTGTAAATAATGATAATGACTAAGTTCTGCACGATTGATATAAATAATTTTTCTTAATTTTAGAGAATAACTCTTACTATGACAGCTAAATTTTCGGAAATCTATATCTCAACCTCAAAGGCTCATTCTTCAAAACCCTTTTATAATACTTCAGGGACAAATTCATTTTTTACTAATACCTATCAAATGCAACAAGCTGGTTTTATCCAACCGAAACTTAGTATTGGATACGCAGATGGCCCATACGAAAGGGAAGCAGATAAAGTAGCTGAGGAAGTGATACGCATGCCTGATAAAGCTTTACAAATGAAATGTACATCTTGTGAAGACCAAGACAAGATTAGGCAAAAGCCATTAATTAAGCAAACGGCGACTTCAGGCAACAGCAATTTTAGTGTTTCCCCTGAAATTTCAAACAAAATATCCTCCACTCGCGGATTAGGTAATGCTTTGCCGAAACATATACTGCATGAAATGAGCAGCAAAATAGGCGCAGACTTTAGTCATGTAAAGATACATACGGACGATACGGCTGCTCAACTAAACCAAGCTTTGGGTGCAAAGGCATTTACTGTTGGCCATGATATTTACTTTAACGAAGGCCAGTATAAACCCATGACCACGGAAGGAAAAAAGTTAATGGCTCATGAGTTGGTACATACGGTGCAACAAGACAATTCTTTCTTTCAATTAATGCAGCAGACTGAACCTAATTCTTCAAACGTTCAAGAGTCATTTAAACTAAGTGGGCAAGCAGTCACTTATCTTCCCTATAAAGTAAAACCGAATGACACCCTTTCAGCTATTGCATATAGGTTTGATGTGGAAGGTGGCTGGCGAACAATTGCAGTATTTTCTGTAAACGATGGTCTCATCGAGGATTCTAATCAAATCATCCCAAATCAATTAATTGCCATTCCGTATCAGTCAATTCGCAATTTAACCGAGGCTAATCATTACGATCCTGAGAAGGAAGTACAAATTGAAGAAAATGACAATAAAAGCCAGACAGAACGCTATCCCAGACAAAGGCGAGTCGAAATCAAGGTCAATCCTGCACCTGTTGTTCACATATCTTTTCCAGTTTACCGGGACAACAGACGTTTTGAAAGAGCCGATGCAGAGACAATTGTAATGGAAGAGATTAGAGCGGGAAATGAAGACATGGTAACGGCTATGTATGCTGCTGTAGGTCGCTCTGCTAGGGAAGGACTTTGGAACGATTTAACAAGCTTCCGAAGTTGGATATATCAAACTTCGACTGTAATAGAAGAGGAGTTTGAACAATCACATCTTGAACATACATTGGACATCTATATCGAGCATCACACTACTAAAACCCGTAATGAACTGATAGACCAATATAGCACTAAACCGCCAGACCCACCTAAGTCACGCAGTATAGATCCTGAACAAGATCTGTATTTCGAATTTGATAGCACTGCATTCAATGAGGAAATGACGACAGAAGAAGACTGGCAACTTACCGTAAATCAATTGTCCATTTATATTGAAGAAGTCAACAGATATAAGGAAGAAACTCCTAATATATCCTTAGAAGGTTACGCCTCCTGGATTGGGTCAGAAGAGTATAACCATCAGCTGTCGATGCAGAGAGCAGAAGTGGTGGAGCAACGGTTAAATGAAGAACTATTCCAACGTGGTCTAAATAACTACATTATTTTGGCTATCGGACGCGGAATGGAGGATTTCTATGTATACTAATAATTATCAAGTTTATAATGCATAAAGATTAAATTTACCAGCATAGATAACGATAAATTAGAGTTTGTTCTCAATTCAAAAAATCAAATTATTTTATCAAAGCGACACAAACATTTTTTCTTCTTTTAAAAATTCTATTTTGATGGCCTTAAGCAAATCCTGAAGTTCAATGTTTTGGTGCCGAGAACCGGCAAGCTGAAGACAGCAATAGGCTACGGCATTATTGATTTGTGCACCAGTCAGTTCGTACTTTTTAGAGACCATTTCTAAGGTTTGTGTTGCTATCGACAGGTGTTTAGGTAAAGCCATTTTCCATAACCTATAGCGTTCTTCTGCATTGGGTTTTGTAAAATTAATAATAGCATTAAAACGCCTTATAAAAGCCTGGTCAATATTATTTTTATAGTTACTGGCTAATATAACAACTCCATTAAAGTACTCAATACGCTGTAATAAGTAACTCACGCTTTGGTTTGCAAAACGGTCTTGTGCATTGCGGGTGTTGGAGCGTTTACCAAAGAGGGCATCGGCTTCATCAAAAAATAAAATCCAGTTTTTATTTTCGGCCCTTACAAATACTTTTTCTAAGTTCTTTTCAGTTTCACCAATGTATTTTGAAATAATTTGAGATAAATCAATACGGTATACAGGCCGCTGAAATTCTTTACCAAGCAGAGATGCGGTCAAAGTTTTACCGGTTCCGGATGGCCCACAAAAAAGGGCTTTATATCCAGGTGCTAAGCGTTTGGCCATTCCCCATTCCTTCAGCAGCAGATCTTTATGCTTTATCCATAAACGTATTTGTTCTATCTGCTCTAAGGTGTGCGTATGAAGCACCAAATCTTCCCATGCCATTTGAGTAGTGATTTCTTTGGCAGGAAAGTCCGGACCAAAACGGGGTTTGAGTGCGGTACCATACAAGAGTAAATGCAAGCTTTCTGCTGGCACGACAAGTTTACCACTCATCTCTGGCATGCCCTCTTTTACAGGATTCAGAAAAAGAACCTGATCTTTAAAAAACCAATGGCTTTCCTTAAAATAGTTCCGAATAAGCAGGCGATTTTGCATGTCATTTCCTGCAAGAATATATTGGATAGTTTCTCCGGTAGGCTGCATACTGCGATAGGTCTCATCTTTTACACCACCCCATTCCGGAAATTCTCCACCTTCCGGATAAAGCTGTTTAATAATGTTATCATAAAAGCCAGGGATAACATGAGGAACAACTGCCAACAATAAAATAAGCCCCTCCTCGTGGGTGGTTTCTCGTGCTAAAACTTCAGAAAAAGTATTTTGAAAGTTGTAATCCACAACTTCTTTTTCTGATTTGACACGTTGTAATATGTATTTCTTGAGCTTTTGGAATGGCATTATAGAATGGATTAAATATGTTGTTTTAATTCTTAAAAATATGCCTTAATATTATAAGATAAAATTAAACAATACATTATCTTAGATAAATAAATTAAATAGTGGTCTGCAATAAATATTTTCTACTTGCTTATAACAATATATTTTTATTCGCTTTTGAGCGACTTTAATAGATAATTTATTAGTTGCTCCCTTAAACACAATATAACCCCAACCACCAATACTTGTTTTTTCACAGAAAAAGTCTCGGTAACTTATTCATAAAATTGGACTTAATTCTTGCTTTTGAATAATTTAAAATTTTTAAGAGGTATTATGGTCAATATAGTATCTTCTATCATTTTATTTAAAAATTTGGACTCATAAATGCATCATACTCTCCATCAGCTGCTCCATTCAATGCCCATGATATCATAGATGAAGATACTGGAGTTAATGGACACTCACCAGCTCTAGGAACAAGACCCATAACTTTAGTTCCACTATATGCAAGAATCATTGCTGTCATTACTGCAATATTATATGTAGTCATAACTTTTAATCGAGCATACATATAATGTTCTGCTGCAGCCATATCTAAGTTACAACAGTTTTCCTGAAGCTGCCTTCTAGCCAATAAGTAATCAAAAGCCTCTTGCAAATTGTAATTACCTTGACCATCTAATGAATTATTAAGCGCTTCATCGATATAAGCCTGAACATTAGAATCACTTATATTTCCACTTGGGCATTCATCTTCTGTTTGTCTTTGAACATGCCTATATCCACTTTGCTGCAATACATGCGTCAACTCATGCGCTAATAAATGCTTTCCTGAAGTGTGCGCAGGCTTGTATTGCCCTTCATTAAAATATATATCACTACCAACTGTAAAGGCATGAGCATTTAATGCTCTACTCATTTGAACAGCTTGATTGTCGGTGTGAATCTTGACTGTAGAAAAGTCGGCACCGAATCGGCTTTCCATAAAAGCTCGTGTATTGTTATCCATGCCGGTGCCACCACCTTTACTCGAGCTTATTTGTTGAGATAAGGCCTGAGAGGCTGCTCCTGCTTCTGTGCCGTGGCTTTGCTGTTGAATTAATGGTGTAACCGCTGAAGCTAATGGTTTTTTCTGAAGTTTCTCTTCCTGTTCACATTGCGCACATTTACGTTGCACTAAAGGCCTGGTATGTGGTGTCGTACTAGCCATTGCATCACTTATGCTTATAACTTTGTCTGCTATGGCATCAGCTTCTTGTTCAAAAGCATTATTTGTTGAGCCTATCGATAATTTGGGCTGGACAATTTGTTTTCCAATAAAGGAGTTCACATTTTTTTTATTCGGTTGTTTTTGCCTTATAAATGTCAACATATTTAAAAATTCTTTTATTTAACAACGGTTTGCTACTTGTTGTTCTCTATCGGCTATCCAAGTGTTTTGAATAACATTTCTGCATTGTTGTTTGTGTGAGTTATTGGCTAAAGTATCACATCGTGCTATATTATTTCTAAAGCATTCTAATTCTGTTCTATAAGCCTCACATTCTTCTTCATTAGAATCTGCTCCAGATTTAAAGCCTGGCCTGGTTAAACTAGGGCAACTATCAGAACAACTATCTATATCATCAAAATGTGTCAGTTCGTGTTCTGTAATACAGGTTTCTATGATATCTTCGATAAAATCATTGGGTTGCCCGTCAGGTAAATAATACCAGTTACAAGCTACCTTACGTCCATCACAACACACTACACCACCTGCGCTACCATTATCTAAATTATTATGTTTTGCTGCTCGACAACATTCTCCTGCACTACGCGGTGTACAACTTCTACTTATTCTTTGAATACCATTGGATTGCTGCAACACATGCGTCAACTCATGCGCTAATAAATGCTTTCCTGAAGTGTGCGCAGGCTTGTATTGCCCTTCATTAAAATATATATCATTACCAACTGTAAAGGCATGAGCATTTAATGCTCTACTCATTTGAACAGCTTGATTGTCGGTGTGAATCTTGACTGTAGAAAAGTCGGCACCGAATCGGCTTTCCATAAAAGCTCGTGTATTATTATCCATGCCGGTGCCACTACCTTTACTCGAGTTTATTTGTTGAGATAAGGCCTGAGAGGCTGCTCCTGCTTCTGTACCGTGGCTTTGCCGTTGAACTAATGGTGTAACCGCTGAAGCTAATGGCTTTTTCTGAAGTTTCTCTTCCTGTTCACATTGCGCACATTTACGTTGTACTAAAGGCCCGGTATGTGGTGTTGTATTAGCCTGTGCATCACTTATGCTCATAACTTTGTCTGCTATGGCATCGGCTTCGGCTTCATAAGCATCACTAGAGGATCCTATCTCTAATTTTTTTTGAAGGCTTTGCTTTTCAAAAAATGGAGTGTTTGGAGTTGAGGTTACTTTTGAACCTGATGTTATCTTTATTTGTTGACTTAGTGCTTCCATAAGCGTTATGTTATATCCATTGGCATGATAAATACTGTTCCATCCATGGGGTTTTTAGCGTACTAATTCCCCAAGGTAAACGATCTAACAGCACGTCTATACTTTGCTGTTCTACAATAAGTTTATAGGTACTCTTCTTGTATAAAATGAGCTTTGCTTTACGTTTTAAAAAACTGTCTCGTAAAGTAGCAACTGAAGTGTTTTTTAGGGTTGACCAATGTTCAATTACCGATTCTAATAATTTTTGACTTTGTTCTTTTTCATGTTCTGTAATTTCCCACTCGGTCCAAACCGTATCTTTTAAACCTACACCACATATTAACTTATTCAACATCAAAGTATGTTCAAATGCTTTCGTCTGGCCACAAATTATGTATTGGGTTAGTAATACAGCACGGTTTTGGAAATATAGGCTTTTCCATTTTTGGTTTTTATCAATATAGTTTAGCTTATCAAAGAGATTAAGCAGGAAAGGGACTACAATCACCAAACCGGCATTATTTATATAGTAGGTATTCTCAGCGTGCTTTTCAGCCGCGTGGTCATTGTTATCTAGTGCTTCTAATATGGCGTCGATATCATCTTTATGACCTCCACTTTTTGATGCATTGTCTTCTTTAGGTTTGCTTTCAAGATGTGTTTCTATTGCGTCTAGCTCAGTTAAGAACGGTTTCAATTCATTTTTTTGTAATAATTCAGGCCTTAAGGCGCTTATAAACGTATTGATATCTTTTTTGGACATGTTGAAATGGGTCTGAGCAACTGTAATGATTCTATCTATGCTCCGGCTTGATTTTGCTGCTCTATAAGTGTTCAGCCAAAACATATACATGCCCAGTAAAACTTGATTATTAGAATAGTTTTCTAAGACTTTTTTCAAGGTCTTAAGGCATGTAAACACACCAGTTTCTTTTGCTAATGCTTTGGATAACTTATAGGGCACATTTAAAACCCACCGGGAAAAAATGGTAGAAAACCTTTCACTATTTTCTTGAATTTCAGCTTGTAAAAGATTATTGAATTCAGCATCAATGCTTACGTTATCTACGAGGTGTTCTAAACGGTTTGTAACTGCATTTTCCGGTATATCTCCATTGGCCAGGTAATGAATTAAAAGTTGTTTGTAAAACTTGTCTTTCGGTATATTTTTATCTTGGCCACTTTTTTTGGGTTCTGTTGGAGTGATATGTTGAGGTCTATTCTCTTTCAAATACACCTCTATTTGGTTTACAATAGAATTGATTAAATCCTGCTTCCAGGTAGACATGACCAGGCTTGGAACTTTTACATCAATTTTTTCAATAACCCATAATAACTCCGAAACATCATGTTCTTCTAATACATGTTCTAGTTTAGGATACAACTGATGCTCAAACAGAACAGCTATTTCATCATGAAATCGCCTGGCTGTCTCCTGATTTGAACAGTTTATTTCTACACGATGTTTTTCTATCAGTTGCATTTCTTTTAATTTTAGGACTCCACTATCTTTTGACTGGAATGAAAAATGACCGATGTGTATGCCGTTGCATTTTGTAATGAAAAGTCTATATTGTTTCTTTCAGGACGTGCATTGTTAACTGTAAAATCCATATCAAATTTAACGACGGCTGTATTATTATCATCTTTCATAAAAGATATGTTAGTTGGTATGGCGTAAGATAAGCCATTAGGAATGTTATCCATTTGAACGTTTATTCTAAACGGTATAGAAAACCGCATGGCCTTTGTAGGCAAAATTTCGTCGATGGTTTCCATAAATTCGTTTGCGTGATCCTTACTAATTGGAAAGGTGAATATATTTCCTTTAGAATCATCTGAAATTTTGAGAAGAAATGTAAAATTCGCAAATTTACTATGAAATCCCCGACAGGAATATTGAAGTTGAGAACCCGTTCCAGGATGACTTATCAGACCATCTGTAACAAAATCGAATGATTTAAGCTCTTCTCCTCCTGTTGTTGCTTCTTGATTTTCAGTATAATCTAATAGCTTCGTAAGAACATTTCTAATTTCTTTGGCGGTATTATTGCCTTTATCTTCAATGGCTTTAATCGCAGCTTCTACTTGTGATCGTGTTGACATAATATGGTGTTTTAAAAGTTATTGTTCATCTGTATAAAAATCATCCTCGTCAAAATCTTCTCCGTCAAAGTCGGCTAAAACGGGTTTTTGTGTGCCGGGACTAAGTACGATATTGATGCTATCGCCATCAGAACAGCATATATAGGGTAAATAAAAATCAGCAACAATCTTTTTTTGTATGGCATTGTCGTCTTGGGGCTCATCGGGTTCATAAGCAGGAACAGGACTTAAAACTTCTGCTATATAAGATGCCACAGCAGGGTTAAGCGTAGAACTCACGTAATTTGAAATATTAGCTTTATGGTCTTTAATGGCCTGTAATACTTCTTTTGAACAAGCATTTTCTGTCTTGCTATTTTTATTTTTAATGGTTGCGAGATGTATTTTTCTTTTTCGAAGTACATTTTTATTGGTGATTTGTTTGACTTCAGTGTCAGAAAACTCAAATTTGGCAACGTGGTCTTTTGCAAAATCAAAAAATATTGGCGCTGTAAATACAGGTGATGATTTTTGTTGAAAAATTGAGTAATCGCTGTAAACCATTACAAATGTGCCTCCCTTTATAACACCGGCTTGATGCTCAAGGGCCGGATGTTTTTTTGAAAACTCCGATAAAAACGTAGATTTTACACCTCTAATCCAACGGTCTATGGCTTCCTGATATATAATCGTAAAAGCATCTTCTAAAATAATGTTATTAAAATCTTCCAGACGGTTTTCTATTTCTTGTAAAACAGCAGATTCATTATTTTTTTGGATGAGATCAATGCATGCGTTATGTAACAGAAAAAGATCGTTTAGCTTCTCTAAGGCATCATAAAATGTTTGATAGTTTTCAAGAAAATCGGTAAAGTCATCTGTTAATAATGTCTTGAATTCAGTCGTAGTGTTTTCTAGACTTGTAAAGAAATTTTCGTTAAAAGCAGGATAAACTTCCTGCACAGATGATCTGTTTTTATTTAACCAATCTACGATAAATTCTACAGTATTAATCAGTTTTGTCTTAGCCAAATCATATTCTACCTCTAGGTCATCCCAGGTTTGTCCATCATTACTAAACAGTACAGTTCTGCCTGTATCATCTACTGCATTTATGCCTACTACTTTAAAAGGTAAGCGGTATTTTTCCTGAAGAGAAGTCACTTCTGTAATGGCTTTGTTATAGTCTTCACCTATATGGCCTTCTATTCTAAAAAAGTCATATGCTTTTATGTCGTATTCCAGGGGAGAGATAACCCGTTGGGACGAAGAATTATATTGACTAGAATGGTAACTTAAAATGTTTTTATTTCTGTTTTTTAAAGTTAATTCCGGGGACCATTTTTTATTGAGTTCTTTAATTTCAGCATAATAAAAAGGAATGGCTTTTTTAGATAATGGCGTTTCGCCGGTAAAGGAAGGTGTTATTTTAATGCCCTCATCTATGACTTTCTCTAAATTGAGGTTGAAGCTTCCTATTTGACTTATCAACTTTTCTAAAAGGCTCTTTAATTGGGCTTTCAGGGGTTTTTCTTCTTCTGATAACACCCCTGTTTTGATAAAGGGTGTGCGGTATTTAAGGTATTCATTATCATATAAAACTTCTTCGGTAGCCTGGTCGGTTGAACCGAGAAGTATATGAAACGGGAATTTAGCCTTATCGGGGCAGCATAGACTGGGGTAATTTGAATGAAACTCTACTATTTCATTGTAGGTGTCAACAATATCACCAACCCAATCCCAAATGTACTGTAAATAAATTTCGTTTTTTTGTTCGTTATACACAGATTTTATCCTAGAAGAGACATCTAGAAGCCTGTTATAATTATCTAATTCGCCAAAAGCATCTGTATAATGGTTGTGTAAAGGTTCAAAAGTATCATTAATCGATGTGATGGTTTTATCAATTACATGTTCATAAGCTTCTAAAATATCACTGACTTTAGCTAGGTGTTTTTTGGGTACATTAAGTCTGGGCAATGCTAGTACCTCAAAATTGACATAATTATTGGCACTGAGCTCAATGCCGGACTCCAATAGTGTTTCTAAATCAATTAATAACGGTCTGACTTTAAACTCCAGGCGTTTACCTTTATCATCACAATCTAGCGCAACGCAGTTTTTTTGGTCTATTAATAGAGTCTCCACTAAAAGCATGACAACTTTATTGTCTAGTAGGCTCTGAGTAAGCGGCTGTTTGTCTTCATCTTCTGCATCGGCTTCTAATAACTCTAAAGATGTTTCAAAAGCTTCATATAAACTAGTATATTGATACAAGTTTTCCAGATAAGCATGCTGGTTAACATCAGGGTTTAAAAAACTATCTGATAGATTTATGGTTTTAAAATGTGTGAATTTGGCGCCTTCGAATGGCACTAAATAGCCTAAAGATGTAATGCCTGTTCCACAACTTACATGCAACTCTGCTGGTTTTGGCTTAGAAATGTTTAAGCCACAAACCAAGCCCATACCCAAAAGCTGTACACGGCTATGGTGATCTTGTTCTTCTAAATAACTAATAAGACGGTTTAAGTCGTTCTGGCTTAAAACCTGATCGGCTTCAAAAACGGGATAACTTGTATTTATAATTGTCATGGCTTAATATTTTTTAATGTTCCTAAGGAACTGTTGTTTAATATAATAGGATTATCTAGTTCGCTCTCTTTACAATCGTAGAGCGTTCCTTCGTCATAAACTGTATTTAAGGCTTTTAAGGTTGAAACAAGTTCAGATAATGCTTTGTTGTATTGTGTCTTGAAAGTTTCGCTTAAGTTTTCGGTACAGTATTTTAGTTTGAGTTTTTGATAATTTTTAATCCATGCTTTATAAGCTTGTTGAAAAGCAAGCATATCTTCCTGGCCTACCCAGCATATTTTTAAAAGGCAATGTGCAGGGGCTTCTTCCCGAAAAAGACGTTCAGCATAGTCTCTAAAATATCTATTTCGAAAACGTGCTAACCATCCCGGTAGGACAACTGTTGCCTTAAAGGAATAAGGGTCTGCATCATCATAAGAATAGCACTCCTCATTGAGACATACCGTTAACAAATCTTCATCGTTTAGACCTTTGGTGACTAAAGGCCTTAATAAAATATGCTCAAGCAGGTAAAAGTTTTCTAGATAGGAATTTAAGGCCTGGTATAGTTTAGGGATATAGTCTTGTGCCTCAATTTTTGAATCGAAAGGCGTTTCCAGCTTAGCCATTTTTTGGCCATCTTTATTTACAATGTAGATATAAGTCTTCGTAAAGCTGTCTGTTCTATAGGCATTGATGGTATGAATAAGCTGATGTGTTAAATCCCACTTCTCCGCTAAATTTTCTGTGGTAGTATTGAGTAACTTAAACTTGAGCTCGCCAATATCGGTATGATAGGTCCATGTTTTTTTTGGATTTTCATCAACGATATTGCCTAAATTGATTGAATTTATGCCTAATAAGGCTGCCACCCTTTTCTCATAACCGCCTCTGTTTTTTAAGCCCCATGGGTAAATATCATCCGGGCTTAATTCCTGAGAATAATTTAAGGCTAAACCTCGGGCATAGCTTATTTCCGGATAGCGTTTAAGAAAACGCTGTTTATCGTCTATTAATTCCTGATGTTGTAAAGTTAATTCGGCCAGGCCTACAGTGTTTTGTTGAATCTTATGTGTCATAAGCACATAATCGTTAAAAGACTCACCAAAACGCGCCATGAGGTGATCTAAGGTGCGGTTTCTCCTGTCAAAATACGTAGACTCTGATTCGTAAAGAGACCTATCTGTTTTCTTTTCCCCCTCTAACAAAAGGTTTTGAAAATCCTTACTGTAGACTTCGTCTGCAAAAAGACTTTCATCTATTCCGCTAATCGTATCTATGTATTTTGGGAAATATGTTTTATCTATATGTTCGAGATCAAAGACATCTTTGGCATGATACAATTGATTGAAAAAATCTCCTAATAATTGATCAAAATGCTGTAGATAGGCCTTAAGTTGCTTAGCTTGGGCTTTTCTTAAATTTGAACTGGTGTTTAGCAATTGCCCTTCTCCTATTTTATAAGTTTCCGGAAAATCGTTTTGTATGCTGTAATACTCATCCAATTGGAAAAATCTTCCATCTGGAATTACAAAATCATTGGTCGTGTTATTGAGCTTAAGGCTGTTGTTTTGCATTTTGAGGTGCACGATACCCTGACTTAATTCTAGGCCACCTTCTTCCGGAATTATAAATGGTATCCCGTCTCTAAATAATAATAGTTTTGATTTTCTATAGTCAAAAACAGGTTTCTTATTACCCTGTAAATGAAGGCACCAAGGTTCATTTGTTTGGCCTTCAATAGGCTTGCCGTCAGAATCGTAAGCGGTTAACAGCAGATTCTTTACAGCCTGAACACCAGGGATGTCGAGAAGTGCTGCAATAATATCTGAAGCATGAATACAATCGACCAAATCAGCCCTGGAGACCTCTTCATCCAATAAAAATCCATGTTTTAAAGATGGTCCACTAAAGATAGTTCGAGGCGATTTGTTCATATCCAACATCTCTTCCAGGGTATAAAAAGCTATTGGAGGTGATAAAATATCATCAATTATTTGATGAACATGCACAAGTATTTCTTCAGCATCAAAGCCATTTTTTAATTCCATATCTGCACAAATTCCAATATCTACAGTTTTTATGGTATCAGTGCATAACCAGTCTTCTGTTAGGTTTCTATTGTTTTTTAGTACAGTATTGATTTTTTCAAAAACCTTAAAGACTTTTTTCCTTTTATGTTCCAGTTGATAAATGATTTCGCAAACGTTTTTTTTGTTTTCAAAATACTGTTTAACCAGACCCCATTCTTTTTCATCTTTTGTTTTTAAATAAAGTACTAGGTTTTGGGCGGTATTAGTGGTCCTTTCTATCTGTATCTTAATTTTACCCTTAAGCTCTTCAATTGATTTAATTTCAATGTTTGAAGCTGTGCTCATAAATTTAAAGAAGCTCGTCTTGGGATGATTCCAGGAATCAAACTCAACATAGGCCTCAACTTCTACATAACGCTTTTCATCCAGCCATGCATATTCGATAAATACATCGTTTAATTCACCGAACTCAACATCGTCACTTAATTCGACTACCACATTATTAAGCCCTCTAAGGGAGAGGCGATTCAAACTGTTACCGTATTTATCAATGTCAGACAAACTCAATTTATCTTCTTTCTTGTTTATATAAATAGGCACTTCATTATCTAAAGGCAAATTATATCCAAATTCGTCTTTTGCTTGCTTAGCATGAATAATCCAAGCATTATTAACACCCTCTATATCAATAAGCAGCTTTCTGTAATCTATAAGCGTTAGTGGGGCATTGGTAAGTATCTGTTTGGGGGTAAAAAATGATTTATTTTCAATCTTGCCTTCAGTATTGGAAAGAAGGTTTTTGATGTCAAAATTGGTACGGTAGCCCAATTCCGTTATGGCATAGCACAACACTTCAAGAATAGTAATTCCGGGATCGTGTTCGTTATAGTCTGTCCATAATTTATGAGCTAAATTTTCAATATACCGTAGCCCCTCCCGTCTTAAGAGTTCGTAATCCTGAGAAGGCCTTAGTTTTCTTGCTTTGTCTATGTAAACCTTTGTTTTCATGAGCAACATTCTACGGTTAAGGATTCTATTTTATGCGTGTGTGGTATAAATAAACTGTAAACCGTTTTGGGCGCAATTTTATCGATATCATTTTGGCGTTCAGCAATGGCATTTGTTGTATCGTCAAGGATCAAATGATTGACTTTAAAATCTGAGATGTAATCTACGTAGGTTTGTTGTTCGATTAAATGAACGATTGTAGACTTATTGAGGCTCTTCTGAAATACTACTGGACTATTTTCTTTAAAAGCCCAAGGACTTAAAAAGGCATTAATGACTTCTTGTAATTGCTGAGCATAGAATCTGGTGTCTGCACCCGGAAGCTCAATGTATTTAACCTTAAAAGCCAGTTCAAGCTTTTCGAGTTTTGGTGGTTTGACGGCGAGTCTTACATGAGGGCTTATTCTATCTTTAATAAAATCTTCTATACGCTTCATTGTACCCAAATCCACTAATGGTTTCCAGTAGTTTGGTATTTTAGAAGAACTGGCCTTGGCAACAGGTATGAGCGTGACGTAGCCGGCACTGCTGTTATTTAATTCAGCGCTATCATACCTATAATGGTTTAGACATTTTACCTGATGTACATCCGGGAAATTGTCCAGAACCAATTTTTCATAGTCCCATATACTTATGCCACGTCCTTTGTGGCGTAGACGCTCGCTTGTACGCTGATAAAAGAGGTTACTATCTTCTTCAAGCTTTCCTCCAAATGATATGTAAGGTTGCTTAATCTTTTTAATATTCTTATTAGGTTTTAACAGTTTTGAAATAGAATCGGCTTCGCTGTGTTCAGTAAAATGAGTACCGATAGACTCATAATCTGTGAATTTGGCTTTTAGGGCCTGATCATGAATGCCGATGATTTCACAAACGGCATCTATGCGTTCTTTAGCTTCAATTTTTACCCACCAATATCCTGCAGGCCATTCGGTTTGTTTAGAAAAATTCAAGTCTTCCGGGCTGTTCAGTTTTATAATTCCGGATTCGGTTAATCCATGAGTTTCATCGCCAATATCTTCCGTCTGAAATTCTTTCCATTTCAGGCCATCTAAATAGTACCACTTTAGCTTAATTGGCTTTTGTCTTGGGTTAGCCGTGCCAGGTGCAATTTGGAATAACAAGTTGGCGCTGTTACCGGCTTTTATGCCTTTAATTCCTATAAAGCATTCCCCTTTGTTTGTCAAAGGAGGCAGGATTTTTAGGGGTATGTTTTTTAAGGGCTTATAGCCTTTAGGGTAAAGGTGAAATAAACTGTAAGCCCGGGTATTTTCAGATGAACTAACTGAAAAATTTGAAGAAACGGTATAATCTAAACTTATGTTTAAAATATTAGGTAAATAAGGAAGAGGTGTACTACCTTCTGTCTTTGCACCAGTGATATAGCTTTCTAAATAGGTATTTTCTAAATAGTTATCATCATTTAATGTGAATCTTGCAAAACCATTCGCATCTTCTGCTGTTATGTTTCTGTCTTCTGTAAAATCAAAAGAAATAGGGCTTTGGTTTGTAAAAGGGTAATCCGTTTTTGAAGAGTCCCACTGATCGTTCTGTTGCCATTTTCCATTTTGAAGAAAATTAAACTTAGATAAAGAAAGCATATCAAAGCCTTCAGTTGTATGATCTGTGGTAATGTTTAAATTTCCTTTTGCATTTTTTTTCAAAAAAAATTCCTTACAAGCAAAAACCATTGCATTCCCTTTCTTGGGCATTGAACCATAAGGCTCAAAATTTTTGGTGTGATCAATCTCACCTGTTGCATTAAAGAGCTTGAATTGTTTATAGTTTGTTACACTTACATCAAGCTGTATACTGTTGAAGGATGCATTGTCTATTTTGCCCTCTTTAGTGATAATTTTCAAGACGGGAAATGCAGTATCTAAGCTAATACCTTCATGAATTTCTTTATCGAAAGGCACAATGCTATCATCCTCAGCAGGTATATTCAAAGTAGTCTCACCATTTTCATAAAAGGCATTGGCCTGGTACCAACCTTCTTCTCCAGAAAGAAAGAAATTGAACGCATCGGGTTTAACGGGAATTTTTTCGCCTAAAGCATCTATAAAGCTTAATTTAAGGTTTCGCTCTCCACCCCGGAGATATAAGAGTGGAGAGGCCATGGCAAAACCTATGTCTCTACACAACTCGTTTTGTGGAAAAGTTTTCCAGCTGTTGCCGGAAGCATTCATCGCTGTGAGGTCTTGGAAATAGTATTTACCGCCTTTGATAGCACTGCCAAATATAGCAGACACTCTGGCCTGGTTGATAACAGCATCTGCTGTAGATTTATAGTATTTTTTATGACCATTGCTGTCTTTGCCAGCCAGGAAAATGCTGTGTTTTGGGATTAAAAAACTTGACGCATTTTTATGCGGTTCTATGCAAATGTGAACGGCATCAGATACGGCCTGTTCGGGATACAGCTTAAGAATTTTATTGTAATAAAAATCGAGGTGCCTTTGCGTGAATTCATTGAGGTTATCCTGAGCAAAACCAAAGAGTTTTAAAAATGCCAGATAAAGGGCATATTGTGGCGTATGCTTGGGGTAAGACTCTAAGTTTTCGTTTAATATGTCCAGACTTTTTACTTTCCATCGTTTTAACAAACCCAATAGATTTTGTACTTTTTTATTAAACAAATGGTGCTGAAGTGTAAACTGCAAATTTGAAGACTTTGTCAGTTCTTTTAAAATCTCGTCATTTATCTCTTTTAAGTTATTTTGAGTCTGTTTAAAGTAAGCTTTAGACTTAAAATCATCTGGAAGATTTTCAATGTTTTGAAGTAAGGCATGAATACGTTCTGAAACTTCTTCAAAAAAAGGCAATATAACTTGCTGTTGATCCGCTACTGATGAGGTAAATAATAACTCCCGTTTTTTAAGTTTAAACTCAGCGAGAAGGCTATCAATATCCAACTTAGATACCTGTGCTAAAATGGAAGTAGTTTCCCATTTAAAAAAACTACCCCAACGATTTGCTAAGACATTATTGCTGTCGAAAAAATTGATTTGTTCCGACAATTTATTTGTACTCTCTATTAAATCGGCTATACCACGCTCGTCCAGATGTATAAAATCTGTGCGTAAAGCCGCAGGCATTCTATCAGATTGCTGACTTGCCGCTGTTTTATGAGTATGTATGTCTGCATCGCATTTTGCCATGACGTTATTTATGTTTTGATATATGTACCTTCTTTAATATAAAATGGATAAACAAAATTAGACCTTGAATTGGTACTTCTTACTTTGTAATAAAGCTGTATATTAATCATTCCTTCTTCTGCCTTTGGCCGGGTAAAAAATATGTCTTCTAATTCTACCCTTGGCTCATGCAGCAAAATAGCCTTTTTTATAATAGATTTCAGTTTTGTCAGAAAGGTGACCGTTATATTTTCAAAAGGCAAAGCATGAATACCACAACCATAATCAGACAACAAAATCCGTTCACCTAAACGTGTAGACATTAAAATCTCAAGACTTTGATTAATATCTTCTTCATCGCTAACGGTTTCAACTGATCGTTGATGCACATTAAAGGTAGGTGGAAAGCTCCAGCCTGTGCCTAAAAAATCGTTTTTATCTTCCATTTCAATTTTATTTAGTATTACCCTCCTATGATTACCGTTGGGCAACCAATAACAATACTACCGCCATGAGCGGTTGAATCTCCCATTCTTACGGCTTGATTACCACCAATAAATACAGTTGCAGACCCACTGACTATGGTATCAATTGGACCCGCACAAATGCAGGAATCGCCAACAACAGCGGCGGGCAATCCCTCTATTAAAACACTTGTGTTATTTCCGGGTAAAATCGGACCACCGACATGTGGTTTTGGGCCGTCGGACATTGGGCAGACGTGCATATCGTTTATTCTTGCTGCGGGTGGCATATTAGTTGAGTTTTATAAGTTGACCTGATATTTCCGTTATTGCACTTGACTTTAGCGTAGTGTTTGTGCCTTCAATATTTATATTTGCATTTGCTTTTAGGTTTAAGTCCATTGCACTTTCTAGGGTAATTCCATCACTGTTCATCATAAGTTTGTTACCATTTTCGTCTTCTAAAACAAAGCCTTTTTCTGCATCGCTTATAAGAAGCTTATTCCCATTATTTGTGCTGATTTCAGCAGATTTGTCTTCATCGTTGATGATGATTTTTGTATTATCCTTAGACACAAAGCCTTTTATAGTATTATCGTCATTGAAAGGGTAGGGTGCAGGACGTGAACTGCTGTAGAGTTTTCCTAAAATAACAGGAACATCCGGGTTATTATTAATGCAACCGATAATAACTTCATCATCAATTTCCGGTACAAAAAAAGCACCATTCCCATTGCTCGCTTGAAATGAAGATAACCTGGCCCATACCCCTGCTCCAGAATCAGAAATCGAGGTTAGTCTAACACGTACTCTAAACTCATTTTCAGGATCGCCTTCTATTTCGGTAACCACACCTATCTGTAAACCTTGCATGCTGGTAATTTGACCGGTGATTGTATAATCATTAGGTGTATTTATGCTTATCTGTTGGGCAAAAGACAAATTGTTTTCTAAACCAAATCCATATTCTGTAAACCAAGCCCCATTTTCGATACTGTGGTTTTCTGATCGAATGAGTAAAGGTCTACCATCTATATTTGAATTGACCTTATCAAATTCTATATATTCACCATATTTTGCTGTTAAGTTTCCAAATGTTTTTACATGTCCTTTATCGGCGGCTAATTTGTTTTTAAAAGCTCTGGCTTCTGCTATAATAGCTAAAGTTTCAGAGGTATAATGAGACTGCCCGACATCTATAATTTCTCGCCCAATGCCATTTTCTACATTGGTATTGCTTTCTTGTGTTTCTACCGATTGTGTCTCCGGATTCCAATATCGAATTTCAACGTCTGCAACACTGTCTTCGTGCCTGGTGTTTAGTTCAAAAATATTTATGCCGTTTTGTGCCAAATATGTTGTGTCATCAGGGTGTTCTCTAGTATTTACAACAGTAAATATACCCTCTCTAATTGTTGTCATTAAACCTACACTATCCAGATAGCTCAATAAATAATCCCATGGTGTGGCATGTTGTGATTTACTAACCAATTCTTCTGACCAAGATTCGTATTCAAGAGCATTAGACATGCCCACCTCTTTTAAAAAACGGTCCATCTTATCCCCAAAAACTTCGTCTGTTTCAGCCTGTTTTTGAGTAGTAAGGTTAACAGCGATATCTTTACATTCGATTTTAGTTTCAAAACCAGCTGATGGTTCTGCATGACGTTCAATTTTGTGTATTATACCTTTAAAAAGACGTTTAGGCTCTTTTCCGGTACTTACATTAATCTCTATTTCATCATATATAGCCAAAGACTCGCTTTTCAATAGATCATCATTAGATTCCAATTGTGGATTAGAGGATACAAGATGTAATTTTGCGCTTGGAATTTTATTTAACTCATACTGAACTTTTAGTCTTTTTAAGAGCGTATCCATGCCTTTATTAGTTCCATTTACCAGAATTTCCAACTGTAAATTTCTATAATTAGGGATGTAAGGAGATTCTGCCATAACTAAGTATCACTTTAATGGTGGAAATAATAGGGTTTGCCCGGTTTTTAATCTTCTAAAGCTTAAAAGGTTATTAGCCTGTGCAACATCGATGTAGTATTTATTATCATTGTACACCTGTTCTGATAACAGTGTAAGTTGATCCTGCTGTTTTACTGTTTTTTTATGCGATACATCCGGTGACTGCTGATTTTGCTCAGCTTGCATTTCGTTATAGGATTGTGTGCCTTTAAAGTTGCAAGTAGCTTTAGCCCTGATAGGTCTGCCGTCACGTCTAAAAACACTGTAGGCTATCTGCATACTAATGAGTCTGCATTTCATCTCAAACCCACCCCAAAGTAATTGTAAGTACCTTGTTTCATGGGTATCGCCATTATAACCCATAAGCAAATCTTTAAATTGTTTAAGCTCTTCCTCTACTGTATTTGCTTTTTCAAACGGATTATTAACAGCAGGTTTCAACACATCTACCAAACTATCTTCAAGCGGTATTTTTTCTACCTTTCCAGATTCAATTTTTGCTCTTGGGATAACACCGGAACTATCAAAGATAAAATCAAAAGACACTTCTTCTGAGTCAATCCGATTGAAACTGAGGTTCTGACTCGATGCCCCCATGGCTTGGTCTTCAGAAAATTGAACTTCATTTTTTATAGTATAAGTCTCGGGGTTAACCTGAACAAATATGGTACTTATAGCTTCACTTTCCTTGAAGCTATCGTTGGGGTAAACCTCTATACGCATTTTATCTACAATTCCTAAGGCTCCTTCTATCATCTTTCTTGTTTTTCTTTAAGTATATCTAACACTTGTCTGGTACATTTTTTAATAATTTCAGTTTCTAATGTTTTAAAATTCTGTGGTTTCTCTAGTGGTTTTACTTCCTCTTTCTTTGGGGATTCTTCTACAACGACTTTTACAAGTAATTCTTTAATTTGTATAGGCATAATTATTGTTTTTAAGAAACCGGAATTTCTTTAAAAAATTGATATTTCAATGTAAAAGTTTCTATGACTATTTTATTCTCTTCCGCACTAAATCCTGAAGTTTCAAATGAAATGGGTATAGCTTGAGAAACATACCATACTTTTACTGGATTGTGCTTTTCATTAAGTAATGAAATCACCAAATTTGCCGGATGGTAAACAAAGTCGTTTAGCGCTTTAGTAGTCCACATCCTGAGCCCGGATACCTCTTTTGTCAGCCCTCTTTTCAAAATCAAATTATCATGAGTAGTTTGCTTAGGAAGTGTAATTTTATATTGATTTTGCCCACCTTCCGATATGCTGTCTGTTTGCATCGTTGCTTTTAAACCGCTAACACTTTGAAATTTAGTATCTATACTAAGCTGTGGAAGCAACTCAAAAACGACAGAGAAATGAAATCCACTCAATAGCATAGCACTGGACATAAATTATACGTGTTCTATGCTAAACCCATGATTAGCAATTTCTACAGTTTCAATAGCATTTGCATTTTCATCTGATTTTAAGTCGGTACATTTTAAAGAGGTAATAAAACATTCTTTTACTTTCCAGACTACGGTGGGTTCGTGATTTTCGTTTAATAATGAAATGGTGATATCCCTTTTCTCAACCGTATTGAGTGCAACTGTATTATACCATTCATAAAACTCATTATCGCCTTGAAACACACCGCGCTTCATGGTAATATTACTTAATTTGTGCATTCCGGGCATTTTTTGCTTAAAATACTCCGGACTAGAGCCATCTCTATATTCTAAAACTTCCAGTTCCTTATTAAGCCCTGAAACTTCTGAGAATCCTATTTTTGTGCCACCCCAGTCTACGACGAAGTGAAACTTTGGTAATGGAAAATCTGCCATGGTTTTTAAATTTTATATGTTTATGATTTTTGTTGGGTTTGCGTAAACTCTAATACGATAAATTCTGCCGGTCGGGATGGGGCATATCCGATTTTTACAATTAAACGTCCTTCGTTTATATCTTGTGCCGACATGGTTTCATTTAAACCTACACTTACAAAAAAAGCATCTTCTGGTTTTGCGCCGGCCAAAGCACCATCCCTCCATAAGGTCGTCAGGTAATTCTCTATCATTCCTTTGACATTAACCCAGGTCTGTTTGACATTAGGCTCAAACACAAAGTTCATACAAGCTTTTTTTGTAGATTCCTGTATCATATTTGCTAATCGGCGTACATTAATGTAACGCCAATCGTTGCTATTGCCATCTAAAGTTCTGGCACCCCAAACCAAAAGGCCTTTACCGGTAAACTTTCTAATGGCGTTTATAGATTTACCGGAGCTGTGCACATTCATTGTGCTTTGCTCCTTATGTGTGATATCATCAGTAAGACCAATAATGCCATTAACACTCACATTAGCAGGTGCTTTCCAAACACCACGATTAGCATCAACATTGGCATAAATTCCTGCTAATGCACCACTTGGAGGTACGGTATTCATAGTTTTATTCAATTCTGAAATAATAGATGGATATATTGGTAGCTGAGCGGTAAGGTCGTTTTCTTCTTTTAACTCAAAATCATGTACACTATCTATAAGGGCATTCATTGTTGTATTGACCTGACCAAATAATTTATCGAGTTGAGCTTTGGCTTTAAGAAAATTAACATCGCCAGATGTATTGTTATTTTCTATAAGACTTGTGTAAGGATTTGTAGGAGTTGGAGGTGTGTAGTCTGCACCAGTAAAATCACCCCAAAGCGTAGTGTTAAAATCATTTCCAATTCCGGCGTCTGATAAGTCAGCAGCTGTTGTTGTAGAATCTGCACCACCATCAACAACTAAACCGTCGTAAGCAGCATTAAAATTGACTAATTTTTGTACCATAGGCTTTAGACTAATAGAAATCATATCTTCAACCATATTTTTTAGGCCGGTATGCGAAATACTGCTTTCAGGATCGCCAACTGTACCCATAAGCCCAAAAATATTTGCAATATAGCTTGCAACATCAGCATCTGCTGAAACCTCTACTTTTGGATTATTTGATTGGGCGTCTTCCCAGGCTTTAAGGATTCCGTTATCGTGAATATCATTGTATAAAGTTTCAAAATTACTCAAAGATTCGTCTATATCTTGATCCGATGAATACAAGGTTTTAAAATCTACTTTTCCCGGACTAGTGCCGTTAATATCATTAAACCTGAAATTATACCCAAAATTTGTTTGTAAATAAGGGTAATACGCAGCACCATATTTTAAGTGTTGATTACCTATATTATCTCTGAAATTTAAAGTATCGTCGTCTAAGCCATCAGCTGGGACTTGTCGAGTATCCATGATTACAAACCTATCCATAAGTTCTGAACATTGCTTTAAGGCGTGTTTTTGTACAAGACCTAAATTAGCGGCACTTAGGTTTACAGCGTCTGGAAATAAAAGCAAGGTAACTTCATCTACTTTCTCCACTAAATCTAGCCCATTGTTAAAAATATTGGCATCGTCAAAAGGATTGGTGTCTTCATAATGACCTACAGATACAATGTAACTTTCTCCACCACCATTGGCAAAAAATAAACGTAAACTATTGTAAAGTTTAAACTGACTTTCGCTAACCGAGTAATCTGTATTTAAATTTACTGTAATCCCTGCGGGTTTCGGTGGACCACCAAAATGCTCTTGGTATTCTAGTAAAGATGTTACTTTCACGGGCTCTGTTGGGCCTTTTTGGGTGTACCCAACAAATGCAGGTATAGCCGTTGCCACCTGAGCAATACTGGGCGGGAATCCATTTATTTCATGGACATAAACTCCCGGTGTTTTGATTGAACTGATCATAATTTCAGGGTTTTTATTTATTTAATATGATATCATTAGTTTCTTCTATTTGCCCGGCTATATCATCCTCATGATTATTCCATAATTTGATATTGGCACGTTCTATAACACCTCCACCATCCACTTCATTATGTTGAATGCTAATCATCTTCATTTTGAAAAGCACAGAAGGCATGTACTTGTTGCCGAGCATGGACCAAAGTTGATTAAGTTGGCTTAAATTCAGGCTTTCCATTTCCAGTATGAGTTTAATATGTTCATTAACAGCTGGATCGACTTCCGACGTACCATTAATATAAAAGACGTTTTGTTCCTGTAAACACCTTATCACATGTTCTAATTTTACAATACCGTCTTTATACTTATCGGTTTTTTGTTCTTTGCTATAAGCTGAAAACAATAACGAGATAACTAGATTTTGAGTCGGGTTTTTATACTTTTCAATAGAACTTGGATTGTTAGTATTATGCCGATATATATTTGGATTTCTTGAAGTGGCGTCATTCTCTATATTTACAATAGACAAAATGATGGGAGAGGTAGACTCCACAAACTCATCCCCGTCATTCAAGGTGGCTATATTCATAATCTCTACAATATCAGTAGTTGTATTATTGTAAGTATTTATTTTTGACCTTAAAAATTGAAGGGTTTGATCTATAACATCCATCATGTTCATTTTGCTTAAAATTAACAAAAAATTCTTATAAATATTTACAATTATATTTTTTTTAACTGTAATTTTAATAAGTGCATTTTGGAGATTGGTTTCAAAATACCCTTGTCTTATTGTTTTTTATAACGAATATTTATTTGATTTAATTCAATTTCCTGAAATTCTATGTTTTCAAATCGTTGAGCTTTTATTCTTCAATTTATAATCTGACAAATAAAAGATATCTTCACTCAGGTTTACTTTTTTAATTTTAAAACCATCTCAAAATACTGAACATAAAAGAAATTTTTTTAGCGGTATCTCCTGATATTATTTTAATTCTGGGTAATGTAGTAGTCAAAATATTTATAAATTACTTTATAAATATTAAGATATTATTGTTAATTTTTATGAAGTATTATATTTCTGATTTATTATAAGAATATCCCTGTATGGTCGCTGACCATATTACCATTCATATAGTTTTATTAAATACAGAATTTTAATAATCTTGATGTAATTTAACTTACCTGTCAGGTCATCTCTCGAAAATTTTGCAAATTTTATATAATGGGTTGTAACGCTTATAAAGTGATCAATATTAAGCTTCTTCCCAGTGTCATTGGGCGTAGCCTAAATGAGAGGGAACCTGCCAGTCCGGTCAGGCTGGGATGGGAGATGAGTGTTTATCAAGAGCTTTTAATCACGACATAACACCCTTTACTTCGACAGTCTCAGCACAAGTGCCTATTGGCATTTTCACTTTGATAAACTCAGTACGACGCCTCAAGGGAAAAGATATTAAACAAACTTTAAGTAATGAATATCAATTAGTCAAATAGAAACATCATTAGTAGCCTGTCTGCAGAACAGGCAGGCGGGCACGATATGACGAATAAAAGGTAAACACGTAATAAATCAAAAATAAAAATATTAATTTGTTTGTGATATAAGCGTATATAATTTCTCGAATAAACTTGTTGAGTTATCAACAATATATTATACCATAGTTTTTTTATTTTAAAATTTTAAAAAACAAATAATTGTTATAATGGTCTGTTGAATTGTAGCATATCTTTTTGGGTTAAAATTTGGTTTTTAAAGTATTAATATTTAGCCAGGTCTTATAAACATAGACTTACAATCTAAAAGTACCATCTTTCAATCAGTTACTTAAATTAATTAACAGTTGTTGATAACCTATGAATTTATAAAACGTGTACAAATTGACTATAAATAAATGTTGATATCTTTTAAATATTGACCCATAAATTTTTTTAAAAAAAGAACAAGTCTGTTTGTATATTTTAAAAAATATTTCAGGTGTTTTTATTTTAGACTTTTGCAAATTTTTCTTTCATTTTGATTTAAAAAGTAATCAACATCTATGTTAACTAATTTTATATTGATAATCAGGTGTTTATGTTTAATAGTTAACAATGGCTTAACTTTAATTTAATAATCTGAAGCTCAGATATTTATAAATAGGGTTTATGTTGTACTAAAAAATTTTCTTGTTTTAGATTTAAATTTACTCTACATTGATAACAATAACGATAAAAAACGGACAACACATAGATATAACTAAGTTTTAAGATCTTGAAGTTTACAGTAGGAATTAATATTTTTTCACAATTAAGGGATTTTCTGGCAAACTTATATTACTAAGTCTATGTTAAATTCAAATATAGTTTGTAATTCTGTAGTGAGAAGTGTTTTTTCGCAATAAATCTTAAAATTTAATATGATGAAAAAGACAATCGCATTTTTAATAATGGTATGTATTACAACCTTGACAGTTGCACAGGAAAAAAATATTACTGATGATGAACTCAATAAATTTGCAGAAGCTTATCAACACGTAAGAACCATAAATCAATCTTCTCAACAAAAAATGATGAAAGCTATAGCGGATGAAAATCTCACAGTAGAGCGTTTTAACCTGATCAATCAGGCAGAACAAAATCCAAATAAAGACGTAGAAGCCACAGATGATGAGCTTAAAAAATACCAAGCTGCAATGGAGTCGGTAGAAACCATCCAACAAGATGTTCAAGCGCAGTTACAGACCAAAATAAAAGAAGCAGGCTTGACTTTAGAGCGCTTCCAACAAATTGCAAATCAAATGAAAAGTGATAAAGCCTTACAACAACGCTTAGCAAATATGATGCAAGGCTAATAATTTGAACTCGTTTCAGATTCTATAAAAAATTTGTTGCCAAACGCATAATATTTTGAAATACCTGTCTGTCGGTCAGACAGGTATTCAGAATAACAATTCTAGTTGGTTTAGAGACACCTTCTTTTAATTAGAATAATTCCCCTCCTTTGGAGAGACTAGGGGAGCTCTTTTTTCACTATTTTTGTAAAAACTTTCATCATGCAAATCTCCATAGGTAACGATCATGCCGGTACTTTATATAAAAATGCCATTATCAAACATTTACATGAAACCGGGAATACCATCATTAATCATGGCACTGATGCTGAAGATTCTGTTGATTATCCTGATTTTATTCACCCCGTAGCTAAAGATATTGAAGCAGGTAAATCTAATTTTGGTATTATAGTTTGTGGTAGTGGTAATGGCGCCAACATGACGGCTAATAAATATCAAGGTGTGCGTTCAGCATTATGTTGGAATAATGAAATTGTAGCTTTAGCCAGACAACATAATGATGCTAATGTTTTGAGTATACCAGCTCGATTTGTATCGGTTCAACAGGCCATAAAATTTGTGGATATTTTTTTAGATACACCATTTGACGGCGGTCGACATAAGCGAAGAGTGGATAAGATTGCCTGCTCATAACCAAAAGTTATGGCACATCACCATCATCCCAGTAATAATTCGCATTCAGGTAAAATATTAGTAACTATTTTTCTTAATATCGGTATTACCGCAGCTCAGGTTGTTGGTGGTATATGGAGTGGAAGTTTAGCCCTGCTGTCTGATGCGTTGCATAATTTTACAGATGTAGTTTCTCTAATTATCAGCTATGTTGCTTCTTTGTTTGCGGCTAAAGATGCATCAGTTGAACGAACATTTGGTTACAAACGTGCAGAAATACTAGCAGCTTTTATAAACGCTTCAACACTTATAGTCATTGCTGCTATCCTTATCAAAGAAGCCATAGAGCGTTTCTTTTCTCCTCAAGATATAGAATCAGATTTGGTCATTATCTTATCTATAGTAGCTATACTGGGTAATGGCTTTAGTGTTTTATTACTAAAAAGTGACAGCAAACGAAATATGAATACTAAGTCTGCCTATTTACATTTGTTAACCGATATGTTAGCCTCAGTTGCCGTACTTATTGGAGGACTACTAATGAAATACTTTGCAGTGTTTTGGATAGATTCTGTGCTTACCCTGGCCATTGCTATATATCTAGTCATTGTGAGTATAGATTTACTGAAACAGTCGTACAGAGTTTTGATGTTATTTACTCCCAAAGAAATCAATGTGGAAGATATTGCAAATTATATAAGACAATTAAAAGGCATTTCAGATTTACATCATATTCATGTTTGGCAATTGAATGAAGATGAAATTCATCTGGAAGCACATTGTAGATTTAAAGAAGATATTAAGATATCTGAATTTGATAAAATTTTGATTGAAATTGAAGATATTTTACACGAAAAATACAATATTAACCATGTTAATATCCAACCGGAAATTTATAGAAAGGACCCTAAGGATATTATAGTTCAAGATTAAATGACATTTAAACATTTTAAATTTAAAGACCTCAGTCTACAAAAACTTTATGATATTCTTCAATTAAGATCTGAAGTTTTTGTGGTAGAGCAAGATTGTGTTTATCAGGATATTGATAATTATGATCAAATCGCTTTTCATGTGTTTGCTTATGACGAAAATACACTTGCTGCCTATGCCCGAATACTTCCACCAAAAACTTATTTTACAGAACCCAGTATAGGCCGAATTATCGTAAAAGAAACTTATCGAAAGCGAGATTTAGGGCATGATTTAATGAAATACTGCATTTCCCTTATTGATAAGTTCTATCCAAATGAAACCATTAAAATTTCTGCCCAGCAATATTTAATACACTTCTATAGTAAGCATGGATTTAAAGCTAAAGGTGAAGGTTATATGGAAGATGGTATTCCGCATATTGCGATGTATCGCAGTGTTCACCGCAATTAAGGGGCTTACTTTATTAAAGAGTTCAATATAAAGCATCCAGGATATTGAACTCCTTAATAAAAGCAGCACCCTGCTGCTTACCAACTCGCAACCCCTGAATAACACAATCAAAAAACCAAACATTTACTTAAATTCGCTATTTTTTATATAAATTTTAAATTTTCGATAAGATGCAATTTTAAATTGGACATCCCTATCACCTATACAATCAAGGTAATAACCGAAGGCAGATTTTCTTCACAAAAGCCAATTACTTTTATTTTATCTAAGAAATAAGAACCTATATTCTACCCTATGCTGATATCGCTAACTGGTGTCTGATGCCTAATCATTTTCACTTGATGTTATACATTAAAAGCCTTAGCTTAGGTTAAGAACTGATCTTACTTTCTGATAGGCCTAGGCCTAAACAGAAGACACGTTCTATTAATGATTCTATTGGAATCATGTTAAGATCTTACACAAGAGCAATAAACAAACACGAACAAATGTCAGGTCATTATTTCGTCAAGAAAGAAAAACAATCTGTGTTAGCTGTCAGAAAGGTTTAAGACCAATTTCAATGAATTCGATGTATGGCAAGGCCATAAATATTAAATCTAAAAGCAATTATCCTCAAAATTGGTTTTGAATATATTCATCAAAATCCGGTTAAAGCTGGTTTAGTTTAAAACATAACAGATTGGCAATTCTCTTCTGCAAGAGATTGAACGCTGACGCTTCGAAAGCGAAGCTATCTTGATATTAAAGCATTCAATATAAAATTGTATATTGAATGCTTTAATAAAAAAAGTTTGAAGAGAAAAAAATTATACCATTGGATAACAGGAATTGTATTCTTAATACTAATTCTGATTTGGTGGTTTTCACTACCTCAGCCACTTTTGGACTCACCATTATCTACTGTGGTTTGGAGTAAAAATGATAAACTACTTGGTGCCAGAGTGGCAAAGGACGGGCAGTGGCGTTTTCCTTCATCTGGTGCTGTTCCGGACAAGTTCAAAACTTGTATTATACATTTTGAAGACGAATATTTTGAATACCATCCGGGCTTTAATCCTGTATCTATTGCTAAAGCTTTTTGGCACAATTTAACTAAAAACACCTTACGTGGCGGAAGTACGCTTACTCAACAGGTGATAAGACTCTCAAGGCAAAACCAATCCCGAACTTATACCGAAAAAGTAATAGAATTATTTCTAGCTACCCGACTAGAAGTCGAATACACTAAAGATGAAATTTTAAATTTCTACGCTACCTATGCGCCATTCGGCGGAAATGTGGTTGGCCTAGAAACTGCTTCCTGGCGATATTTCAATTTACCGGCTAAAGAATTGAGCTGGTCTCAATCTGCTGCACTTGCAGTTTTACCTAATGCACCATCTCTGGTGTTTCCCGGTAAAAATGAGGACATATTAAAAACCAAACGCAACCGCTTGCTTAAAAAACTCCTCGATAAAGAAATTATCGATACCACAACCTATAAACTTTCATTATTAGAAGACATTCCCGGAAAAGCCCTACCACTTCCAAATGTCACACCTCATCTTACTGAATGGTTGAGACAATATAAAGAAAATACTCAAATACATACCACTATAGCGTACGAAAAACAAAAGCAAATCAATGATATTGTAGAAACACATACCGATATATGGAGTAATAACCAAGTCTATAACGCTGCCGTTTTAATCGTTGAAGTCAAGACAGGTAAGGTTATTTCCTATACAGCAAACACTAAAAATCCGGATCACCCGTTCTATCACGTTGATATGATAAGAAGTGAGCGCAGTACGGGAAGCTTACTCAAACCCATTTTATTTGCCAGTCTTCTTGACAATGGTGAACTTTTACCGCAGCAGTTGGTCAAAGATACGCCGGTGAGATTTGATAATTATTCACCGCAAAACTTTTCAAGATCTTTTCAAGGCGCAGTACCGGCAAACGTATTTATTCAAAAGTCTCTAAATGTACCCGCCGTTAGACTATTAAAAGCTTATGGAATTGAACGCTTTTTGAGTAAACTCAACAGGCTAGGATTACAAAGCATAGATAAATCAGCAGACTATTACGGATTACCATTAATATTAGGAGGTGCAGAATCTAGCTTATGGGAATTGGTTAGAATGTACAGCAGTTTAGCCCATACATTAGAATCCTACAATACTCAGAAAGATGCTTCAGAATTATTTTCAGGATTAAAAGTTATTGACGACCAGAAAACACTAAAAACGACAACTGTTTTAGAAGCAAAGATATTGAGTCCGGCATCAATTTATAACATGTTTGAAGCCATGTCGGGTTTAGAACGACCGGGTTTGGATGCGGGATGGAAGGCTTATGCCAGCAGCCAAAAAATTGCGTGGAAGACCGGGACAAGTTACGGGTTTAAAGACGCCTGGTCTATTGGTGTTACCAAAGATTACGTCGTTGGAGTTTGGGTTGGAAATGCTGATGGTAATGGCAGACCAAATCTTGTTGGAGTTAATGCCGCTGCGCCGCTCATGTTTTCTGTATTTGAAAACTTACCACGATCAAATGCCTGGTTTAATAAGCCTTATGATGAGATGAAACAAGTGGAGGTTTGTTCAAAAAGCGGTTACATCACCGCTTTGAACTGCCCTGATACAGAATTTATTGACATTCCTAAAACACAGCTTAAGCTAAAGCCTTGTCCTTATCATCGTCTAGTAAATTTAACCAAAGACGAAGCCTATCAGTTAAACTCAACCTGTAATTTAACCGACGAAAAAATCACCAAATCCTGGTTTGTCTTACCGCCAATCATGGAATACTATTATAAAAAAGAACATTCAGAGTACAGGACATTACCGCCATTTCATCCCAACTGTAAACCGCAAAATACTTCTCAAATCGGTTTGATTTACCCAAAGCCTAATCAGGATATTATTTTACCCAAGACGTTTGAAGGCTCAGCCTCAAAAGTGGTTTTTAAAGCGGCTTTTGATGATGCGAAAACTCTTCATTGGCACCTCGATGATAAATATATTGAGTCAACACAATATTTCCACGAAATTCAGCTCCAACCCAAGCCTGGTAAACATACCATAACTCTTGTAGGACAAGAAGGGCAACAGCTTCAAAGGAGGTTTCAAATCAGTTACACAGAATAATCAGCTTCTTAAATAACTCGCCCCGTTCACATCAATAATAGTGCCTGAGGAAAACGCCGCTTTTTCGGAGGCTAAAAACAATATAGCATGAGCGACTTCCTCGGGTTGAGCCATACGTTTAAAAGGTGATTCACGCAGAAGATTTTCCCGTTCTACCGGCGTCAATGTTTTTGTAGCCATATCAGTTTCGGTAAAGCCTGGTGCGACTACACCGAAATAAACTCCGTGAGGTGCTAATTTTTTAGCTAAAGACTGACTCATCGCATTCAGTGCAGCTTTACTTGCACCATATGCGGGCTTGGTAGGTTCACCTCGAAATGCGCCACGAGAAGATACATTTACGATATGACCGCCGCCATTTTTCATCATGACTTTAGCTGCTAAAAATGATAGGTTGGCCACAGCAAATAGATTAGTTTGAAATGTATTTTGAAAAGCTGAAGACCAATCATCAAATTCAATACTTTCAATATCATGTTCAATGGAAATTCCAGCATTGTTGACTAAAATATCAAGACGTCCAAAATGACTGATGACCTTTTGCACAAGTTCCTGTTGTTCCCTTTCATTTGAAATATCATACTGAAATAAACCATGACCTTCTCCCGGTAAAATTTTTAAAGTTTCTTCAGCTGCTTCTCGATTAGATTTGAAGTTAATGGCAATTTTCGCATCTTGTTTGGCAAACGCTTTAGCAGTAGCTCTTCCTATACCACGAGAAGCGCCTGTGATGAGTACTGTTTTGTTGTTGAAATCTGACATTTCTTGAATTTTTTTGAAAAATACTAAGTTACGATTTCTGAATTTTCTGTGTGATAAGACCTTTAATGTCTCAAAAAGCTTTAAGGTTTATTGATTATTATTTGGTTAATCCTTTTGGTTGTAAAACTCACAGGTCTCGAAGACCTGTGAGTTCAGTAGTAACTTAAAATTATAAAATATAATCCGTACTGATAAATTTTGACTGTTTCTTTTCTAACAGCTGTTCTAAAATCTCCAGATTTTGTGGATTGTCTTTAGACGCCACAAAAGTTCTGATAGAGAATGAGCGTAACGCATCGTGGACACTCAAAGTAGATTTTGCGGAGTCTTTTCTGCCTGTAAACGGATACACGTCGGGGCCGCGCTGGCAGGAACTATTCAGGTTAACCCGGCATACCAAATTGGCTAATGTATCAATTAAAGGTGACAGAATTTCAACATTGGTGCCGAACAAACTCACCTGCTGCCCGTAATTAGAGTCAGCCATGTCGTCTAAAGGTTGGTTGATATCAGAAAAGGATATCACCGGGATAACCGGGCCGAATTGTTCTTCTTCGTAGACCCGCATATTTTTGGTCACTGGATAAAGCACAGCCGGCCAGATGTAATTTTCAAAATGCTCTCCCCCTTTTTCATTTAAAATTTGAGCACCTTTTTTTAGGGCATCATCAATCAACTCCTGAATGTATTGTGGCTTATCCGGCTCTGGGAGTGGAGTTAAAAATACCCTATCATCCCAGGGATTACCAAATTTTTGACTGTCTACAGCTTGGTTAAATTGCTCTAAGAATTGTTCTTTAATGTCTTCATGAACGTAAACAATCTTTAATGCTGTACAACGTTGACCATTAAATGACAAACTTCCGGAAATACATTCTTTAACGGCCAAATCCAAATCGGCATCCGGTAAAACAATTGCAGGGTTTTTAGCTTCTAAACCAAGAACAAGTCTTAAGCGGTTGCTTTTAGGATGTTGGTCTATTAAAGCATTGGCAGACTTACTATTACCTATTAAAGCTAATACATCAATTTTACCGGTTTTCATGATAGGACTGGCTAAAACTCGTCCACGTCCAAAAATGACATTGACCACGCCTTTAGGAAAACTTTCCTGAAAAGCTTCAAGCAGAGGTGTAATCAATAAAACGCCGAATTTAGCCGGTTTAAAAATGCAAGTATTTCCCATGATTAGTGCGGGAATAAGCAAAGCAAAAGTTTCATTAAGTGGATAATTGTATGGTCCAAGACACAACACCACACCAAGAGGACCACGACGTATATGTGCATAAACCCCGTCGTGTTTTTCAAATTTAGCGGCATTTCTGTCTATATTTTTGTAGTCTTCAATGGTGTCGTAGATGTATTTCACCGTTCTGTCAAATTCTTTTTCGGCATCAGGAAGATTTTTACCGATTTCCCACATGATGAGTTTTACGACAATATCACGTTTGGTTTCCATTTTTTTGACAAAGGTCACCATACACTCTATGCGGTCGCTCACACGCATTGTCGGCCATAAGCCCTTTCCCTGGTCATAAGCGCTTAAAGCAGCATCCAAAGCTTCATGAGCCTGTGTTTCCTCAAGATTAGGAACACTGCCAAGAAGGGTAGGCTTGTAGTCTTCGGTAGAAGAAATGGTAGAATAGACATCTGCCATATCACCGGACCATGTCTTTAATTCACCATCAATCAAATATTGATCAGCTTTTAAAAGATTTGAAATTTGGTATGATTGTGGAATGTGATTTTTCATAATTACTTTAATTTCTATAAATTTATATATAAAAATACATAATTATCAGATCTCAAAAATTATTTACCATCTTATTATAAAACGTCAATTATAATAGTTGGATAATTAGTTCACTCTGATTAAAACCCATAAACTAACTTACGCCACAACCACTCCGTTGGCCCGTATTTGAAATACTTTAACCATATTCTACTGATAATGACCTGACCAATAAATATGATTGTGGCAATAAACATGATAATTGTATAGCCATATTTACCTGCCAATTCAAATCCAAAGCCATAGAATACAATAATACCGGCTAAAGTATGCACCAAATAACAGGTCAAAGCCGTTTTGCCAACAGGGCTAAAAAGTGTTTTCAAGAATGTGTTACCATTAAGGCAAAGCAGTGCAATACTTGCCGCGATACTTAAGGCAAAAGGTAATGTACCAAGTGCATAGGTTAAGGTGTGTAAAAATTCGTTGAGCGTGTTTTTATCGGCGTAAAATTCTAAATACCCTCTCCAAATATTAAAGGGTAAACCAAAAAGCAGGCCTATCCAAAACACTTTTTTTAAGAAAGAGGTATTGGTTAAAAGATTGCCATTTAATATTTTTCGACCTGTCCAAATGCCGATGAGAAAAATGCCGATTACTTTAAAGATTCGGCCCTCTGCCAGAATCAACCCTATCCTTGCAAAACCACCGCCAAGATTCATTTTAAAAAAATCCAGAATATTGTCATTGAGTAGATAAGCCTGAAGGTTGACCCTTGTTTGACCACCTATTTCAATTAAAGGCATATCAAAATATTGCCAAATTGCAATTTGCATTTTAAAAAATGTGGCGGGATAAAAAACCTCCGTAAAATGCATAAACGCCCAGTTCAGCAAAGGCATCAGGATTAAAACTGCAGCAGTAACAAGTAAAGTTTTATTTGATGTTTTTACAAACCAAACCAGCACAAAGCCCAATACGGCATATAAAGTTAGGATGTCGCCCGCCCAAAACAAAAACAAATGGATCAAGCCAAAAACCAAAAGCCAGAACATCCGTATTCTGAAAAAGGGGGCAAAGGATTTTCCTTTTGAAGTCACATTGTTATATTGAATGACACATCCTATTCCAAAAAGTAAAGAAAATATGGAATAAAATTTACCATCCACCAATACGTAGTGAATATAACGCAGAGGTTCATCACTGGCCCAATTCATTTCGCGTATTTCGCTATCTGCATCAAAGAACCACAACCCCGCAAAAAAGGGAATGTTTGCCGTAAAGATAAAAAAGATAGACATTCCTCTGAGAATGTCTAAAAATTCAATACGGTTCAGGTTAGAAATCGGTTGTAAAGTTTTCAATAGATTGGGTTTTATATTAAAATTGGAAATAGATAAATTGTCCGATGATTAACCAATCATAATGATAAATTGCAGAAAGTCTTAATCATAAATTCGCCTTATGTTGTCCACCATCAACCGCCAAACAAGTCCCAACCACCCAACTGGCACAAGGTGACACTATGAAG
>Ga0102928_1000134_pt1 | contig 40733 bp, 38 predicted proteins | sample SalPonR1_B_D1_MG_FD_78504 | JGI IMG/M metagenome (GOLD analysis project Ga0102928, IMG submission 78504) | Salt pond soil microbial communities from South San Francisco under conditions of wetland restoration - Salt Pond MetaG R1_B_D1_MG | ecosystem: Environmental > Aquatic > Marine > Intertidal...
GGTGAATTTCGGGTGGTCATAGACCGCGGCCAGGAAGGGAATGTTATGACCGATCCCCTCGACCTCGAAACTGTCCAGCGCGATGCGCATCTCCTTGATGGCGGTGTCACGATCAGGCGCCCAGGTACACAGCTTGGCGATCATGGGATCGTAATACATGGAAATCTCGCCGCCCTCGAAGACACCCGTGTCGTTGCGCACGGCGCGCCGGGCCTCGGTCACCTCTTCGGGCGGACGATATCGGGTGAGCCGCCCGATCGAGGGCAGGAAGCCACGATAGGGGTCCTCGGCGTAAAGCCGGCTTTCCATGGCCCAGCCGTTCAACCGAATGTCGTCCTGGGCCAATTGCAGCACCTCGCCCTGCGCCACACGGATCATCTGTTCCACAAGGTCCACGCCGGTGATCAGTTCCGTCACCGGGTGTTCAACCTGCAACCGGGTGTTCATTTCCAGGAAGTAGAAGTTCTTGTCGCCGTCGACGATGAATTCCACCGTTCCCGCGCTGGCGTAATCCACCGCCTGTGCCAGGGCCACGGCCTGTTCGCCCATGGCCTTGCGGGTGGCTTCGTCAAGGAAGGGGCTGGGCGCCTCCTCGATGACCTTCTGGTTGCGGCGCTGGATCGAGCATTCCCGCTCACCCAGGTAGATGCCGTTACCGTGCGTGTCGCACAGCACCTGGATCTCGATGTGACGCGGCTGAGTGACGAATTTCTCGATGAATATCCGGTCATCCCCGAAGGAGCTTGCCGCCTCGTTCTTCGACGACTGGAAGCCCTCGCGTGCCTCGTCATCGGTCCAGGCGATGCGCATCCCCTTGCCGCCGCCACCGGCGCTGGCCTTGATCATCACCGGGTATCCGATCTCGTTGCTGATCTTCACTGCCTCCTCGGCATCCTCGATCAGGCCCATGACGCCCGGCACGGTGCTGACACCGGCTTCCTGCGCGATCTTCTTTGAGGTGATCTTGTCGCCCATGGCCTCGATCGCGCCCTTGGGCGGCCCAATGAAGGCCACGCCCTCGGCCTCCAGCGCCGCGGCGAATTTGGAATTCTCGGACAGGAAGCCATAGCCCGGATGCACCGCCTCGGCCCCGGTTTCGCGGACCGCCTTCATGACGTTCTCGATCACGATGTAGGACTGGTTCGCGGGCGCCGGGCCGATATGCACCGCCTCGTCGGCCATGCGGACATGCAGCGCGTGCTTGTCCGCGTCCGAGTAGATGGCCACCGTCGCGATCCCCAGGCGGCGGGCGGACTTGATGACGCGGCAGGCGATCTCGCCCCGGTTGGCGATCAGGATCTTCTTGAACATGCTCAGGGTCCTTCAAAAGCAAGACCGCCGCACCGGGGGTCACCCGGAACGGCGGTCGGATAGGGTCGGACGCCCGTGACGGGCGCGATCAGGTCAGCGGCACTGTCGCGTGAATTCGTCGCAAAGCGCGCCGCCGGCGCCACCGACGATCGCGCCGGTGACAGGATCGCCGCCGAAGGCGTCGGCGACAATGGCGCCGCCAGCTGCCCCGGCGAGACCGCGTTCGAGGTCGTTGTCAAGACAGGCCGAGAGGCCGGCGACCGCCAAACAGGCGATGACGAGACGGAATTTGAACATTGTGGACTGCCCTTTTCTTGATTGGTCCTGCGCCTCGCAGAATCGGACCTTTTGCGCGGAAATACAACTGTCATCTGCGCGCGGGCGGGGATTGAGCGGATTTGCCTCGATCCGGCCGGCACGACCCTGCAAAGGGGTGTCGGTCCGATCGCGGGGCGATCGAACCGACGAGGGGAAGGGTAACGGTCTTGACAATATGCGGGCAGTTGGGGACTGCCCGTAGTCTCACCCTTGCACGAACGCGGTGGTCCGTCATCACCATGCTGCGCGAGGGCGGGCATGTCGGCCAATTCCCGCCCAGATTGTGCCCTGCTGCGCCAAAAGCCGCCGATCATGGCGCCCACCCGGGCCGGAATATGTCGGGGAAACTGGCCCGTGCTGCCCGCTGGTCGATCCGCAGCAACGCGTCGTAGCTTTTGGGATCGAACGGGTCTTCGGCCGGCACGACCTCGCGCCCGAACAGCCAGCTCAGCCGGCCGGCATCCAGGTTGCCGCGCGCAAACGGCTCTTCGCCGAAATGTTCGATCAGCGCCCAGAGAAAGCCCTCGTCGGCCTTGCGGTCCGCAGGACGGCGGTCGGCGTAACGCTCGCGCCGCCTCAAAGCGGGCGGCGTTCCCTTTGCGGGGCGGCGCAGGGTGAAGTGGTAGTCGGTGCCGGGCAGGCGGCTGGGGAACCCGCGGTGCTTTTCCATCACGCGCCCCCCGTGGTCAAAGGACGCGGCACCGGGACAGGCGGGAAGGCCTGCCCCTCGCGCGGGCTACTTGTACTTGCCGGTGAAGCCGGGCTCTTCGGTGACGGGCGCCGGATCGACGACCACGAACTCCTCGACCGCGCCGGCGTCATTGCCACCGCAGGCCGCCACCAGGGCCAGGACGCAGAACGCCGCGGCCCCCTTGATGCTTCTTGCCATGTCAGTCTCCTGTCTGTGTCTGCCAAGCGGGCCATGCCGGTCTTGCGCCGGCCCGGACCCGCCCCTTGCGGTCGGGCTGCCTGGGGGCAACCCTGTGGAAAACTACGCCAAACGGCCCTGCAAGGATACGTGGCGCTGGCCGCGGCCAAATCCTGTGGCCGCGCCGACACACTGGAAGCTTCACTCGAAGGTCGGTCTGCAAGATATTGTGGTTGCATCAGAAATACTCCCAAATGCAGCTGCCATCCGAAAGTCGGAAAACCTCGAAAAACTGGGCGACACCGGGGGCGGTCTCGCCGAAGGGAACCTCTTGCTCCGAAAGCGAGATCACCACCCGATCCACCGCGCGTCCCTCGGCGGCCAACGCCGGGCGCGCGTAGCCGTCACAGAGCGCGCGAAAGTCATCCGCCACCGCCGCGAAGCCGCGCGCGCCCAGCTCCGGCGCCAGAAAACGGAAGCGCGCCAGCACGGGCGCCTCCTCCAGTCGAAGTTCCATCAGCTGCAGCGGCTGGCCCGACGGCACCGCAAGGTCCTGTGCGGCCACCGCCGGGGCGGCCGCGAAAAGAAGCGCTGACAGGAACGGACGGATCATGGCGGGTGGGTACCTGGTTTCTCGGGGTCAGAAATACCACGCGGGAATCGCGCTTGCGAAGGGGGTCAGAGCCCTGCCGACACCGGGTCAGAGCGGGATGTTGTCGTGCTTCTTCCAGGGCATCTTGCGCTGCTTGCCCCGCAACCCGGCAAAGGCCCGGCACAGTCGCTTGCGGGTCGACCGGGGCTGGATCACTTCGTCGATGAAGCCACGTTCGGCGGCCACGAAGGGATTGGCAAAGCGATCCTCGTATTCCGTGGCGCGGGCCGCGATCTTCTCCTGATCGCCCAGTTCCGAACGATAGAGGATCTCGGTCGCGCCCTTGGCGCCCATCACCGCAACCTCGGAGGTGGGCCAGGCATAATTGATGTCCCCGCGCAGGTGCTTGGAACTCATGACCACGTAGGCCCCGCCATAGGCCTTGCGGGTGATTACGGTGACTTTCGGCACCGTCGCCTCGCCATAGGCGAACAGCAGCTTGGCGCCGTGCTTTATGACGCCGCGATATTCCTGGCCTGTTCCCGGCAGGAACCCGGGCACGTCGACCAGTGTCAGCAAGGGAATCTCGAAGGCATCGCAGAACCGAACGAAGCGCGCGGCCTTGCGGCTGCTGTCGATATCCAGGCAGCCGGCCAGCACCATGGGCTGGTTCGCTACGACCCCGACGGTCTGGCCTTCCAGCCGGATGAATCCGGTGAGGATGTTCTTGGCGAAATCCTCCTGGATCTCGTAGAAATCGCCCTCGTCGCCGATCTTGTGGATCAGTTCCTTCATGTCATAAGGCATGTTGGGGTTTTCCGGCACCAGTGTATCGAGGCTGTCCTCGATGCGGTCCACGTCGTCGAAGAAGGGGCGCACCGGCGGCTTCTGCTGGTTGTTGAGCGGCAGGAAATCGACGAGGCGGCGAACCTCGGCCAGGGCCTCCACGTCGTTTTCGAAGGCCGCGTCGGCGACGCTCGACTTCTTGGTATGGGTGCTCGCGCCGCCCAGTTCCTCGGCCGTCACGTGCTCGTTGGTGACGGTCTTGACCACGTCGGGGCCGGTGACGAACATGTAGGAGCTGTCCTTCACCATGAAGATGAAGTCGGTCATGGCCGGAGAATAGACCGCACCACCGGCGCAGGGGCCCATGATAACGCTGATCTGCGGCACCACGCCCGAGGCCTCGATATTGCGCTGGAACACCTCGCCATAGCCGGCAAGGCTGTCCACGCCCTCCTGGATACGCGCGCCGCCCGAGTCGTTGATGCCGATCACCGGCGCGCCATTCTGCATGGCCATGTCCATGATCTTGCAGATCTTCTGGGCATGGGTCGCGCTGACCGAGCCGCCAAGGACGGTGAAATCCTGGCTGAATACGTAGACCTGGCGGCCGTTGATCGTGCCCCAGCCGGTGACCACGCCATCGCCATAGGGGCGATTGTCCTGCATGCCGAAGTCGATACAGCGATGGGCGACGAACATGTCGTATTCCTCGAAGCTGTCCTCGTCGAGCAGCAGTTCGATCCGTTCGCGGGCGGTCAGCTTGCCCTTGGCGTGCTGGGCGTCGATGCGGCGCGCCCCGCCACCCAGGCGGGCGGCCTCGCGGCGGTCTTCCAGTTGCTGGAGAATGTCGGTCATGCGTGTTGTCCCTCGCCTTGATTGCGCCCCTTCTACCCGGGCGCGCGTCAAAACCCGAGTCCCGATTGGCAAATTTGCAAATGTCATGATTTGCCATCATGATATTCCGCAAACCTGCGAACCAGGGTGCCGCCTCCGGCGGCTTGCGCGCCTGTGCGCGAATGGCCGCCGCGCTGTGCATGGACAGCCACGGAGAAACGGCCTAGCTCCGCGTCATGACCACGCATCCGACCGTCCGGTTTCTTGATCGCCGGACCGCGCCCCACCTTGTCACGTTGATCCTGCTCGCCGGTATCGCCGCGCTGAACATGTCGATCTTCGTGCCGTCACTGAACGGCATGACGGTTTATTTCAGCACGGATTACGCCACGATGCAGCTGGCCGTCTCGGGCTACCTTGCGGCCACCGCCATACTTCAGGTCTTCGTCGGCCCGCTGGCGGACCGGTTCGGGCGCCGCCCCATGGTGCTGGGGGCGTTGTCGGTCTTCGTGCTGGCCACCCTCGGCGCCATGATGGCCCCCACTGTCACGGTTTTCCTGGCCTTCCGCCTGGTGCAGGCGGCGGTGGTGACGACCATGGTCCTGTCACGCGCCATCGTGCGCGACATGGTGCCAGATGACCAGGCCGCCTCGAAGATCGGCTATGTCACCATGGGCATGGCACTGGTGCCGATGATCGGCCCGGCCATCGGCGGGGCGCTGGACCAGGCCTTTGACTGGCACGCCTCCTTCGTGTTCCTGGCGCTGGCGGGGCTGGGCGTGCTGGCGCTGGCCTACGTCGACTTGGGCGAGACCGTGGCCGGGTCGGGCATGGATTTCCGCGCCCAGATGCGCACCTATCCCGAGCTTTTGACGTCGCCGCGGTTCTGGGGCTACGTGGCCTGTGCCGCCTTTGGCTCGGGCGCCTTCTTCGCGTTGCTTGGCGGGGCCTCTTTCGTGGCCGGCGAGGTCTTCGGACTGTCACCCTTCTGGAGCGGAATCGCACTGGGCTCGCCTGCAATCGGCTATGCGCTGGGCAACGGCCTGTCAGGGCGTTATTCCATCGCGCTGGGAATCGACCGGATGATCCTGATCGGCACGGGCATCGCCAGCGCTGGCACGGGGCTGGCGATGGCGTTCACATTGGTTGGAATCGCGCATCCGCTGCTGTTTTTCGGCTTCTGCGCCGTGCTGGGGCTTGGCAACGGCTTGATGCTGCCCAATGCAACGGCCGGGTCGCTGTCGGTACGACCGCACCTGGCCGGCACGGCCAGCGGGCTGGGCGGGGCGATCATGATCGGCGGCGGCGCGCTGCTTTCGGCCGGGGCGGGCACATTGCTGACCGAGCAAACCGGCGCCCTGCCCCTGCAAGCCGTCATGTTCGTCACCTCGATCATGGCCATGGTGGCCATCGGGCTGGTCATGCGCCGCGCCGCGAGGCTGCGGCGCTGACCATTGCGGCCCAGATTTGCAAAGGCTAGTCTGACGCAAGGCTAATCTGCAAAGGCGCGCCCATGACCACCCAGAAGCTCTATGCCGGGGCCAAGCTGCGCGAACTGCGCGGACGCATCGGCCTGACGCAAAAGGCCTTTGCCGAGAAACTGGGGGTCTCGCTGCCCTATCTCAACCAGATGGAGAACAACAACCGGCCGGTCTCGACCACCGTTGTCCTGGCCCTGGCGCAGGAATTCGGGTTCGATGTGACCGAGCTGCAATCGGGCGACGAGGCCCGGCTGGTCTCGGACATGCGCGAGGCGCTGGCCGACCCGGTTTTCACCGGCCCCGCACCACCGCCCTCGGACCTTCGCCTGGCCGCCTCTAACGCGCCCACGCTGGCCCGCGCCTTCCTGGACCTGCACACTGCCTATCGCCAGACCCACGAACGCCTGGCCAGCCTGGACGAGGCCTTGGGTCGCGAGGACAGTCGCCTGCAACCCAGCCCCTGGGAAGAGGTGCGCGATTTCTTTCATTACTGCGACAACTACATCGACGCGGTGGACAGGGCCGCCGAAGGCTTTGCCAGCCGCGCCGGGCCGGACATCGCCGCCGCCGTCGAGGCGGCGCTGGCGCACCAGGGCGTCACGATGATCCGCAGCCGCGACCCCGAGCTGCGCCGCTATGATGCGGAAACCCGGACGCTGACGCTGGCACGGACCGCGGCACCCGCGACGCAGGTATTCCAGATGCTCCTGCAGCTGGCCCTGCTGGACCAGGACAAGCTGCTGGAGGCAACGCTCGATTTCGCCCGCTTCCAGAGCGACCAGGCCCGGTCGATTGCCAAGATCGGGCTGGCCAACTACTTCGCCGGGGCCGCGCTGATGCCCTATCGCGCTTTCCTGGAAACCGCTCAGGAGACGCGCCACGATCTGGAGCGCCTGGCCGACCGCTTCGGCGCCTCGCTGGAACAGGTCGCGCACCGGCTGTCCACGCTGCAACGGCCCGGCGCCAAGGGCATTCCCTTCTTCTTCGTGCGCGTGGACCAGGCCGGAACGATCACCAAGCGCCATTCGGCCACGACCCTGCAATTCGCCCGGTTCGGCGGGGCCTGCCCGCTGTGGAACGTCCATCGCGCCTTCGAGACACCCGGCCGCTGGCTGCGGCAATTGGCCGAAACCCCCGACGGCGTCCGCTATTTCTGCCTGGCCCGCGATGTCAGCAAGCCCGGTGGCGCCTGGGGCATCCCGACCCGGCGCTTTGCCATCGGCCTGGGCTGCGAGGTCAAGCACGCGGGCGCCCTGACCTATGCCGACGGCATGCCCACCGACCACGGCGACGCCTTCGAACCCATCGGCATTTCCTGCCGCATCTGCGAACGGCGCAATTGTCCGCAACGCTCGGTCCCGCCTCTGGAACGCCAGTTGCGCGTCGACCCGAACTATCGCGGGATGCTGCCCTACCAGGTCGATTGACGCAGGCGGGCGTTTCGGGACACTACTGACGAAGCCAAGGGCAGGGAGGAACGCGTCATGGAATTGAGCGGAAAACAGGTCATCGCGGCGGACCGGGACGCGGTCTGGACGCATCTCAACGATGCCGAGACGCTCAAGGCCTGCATCCCCGGCTGCCAGGAACTGACGGGCACCCCGGAAGAGGGGTTCGACGCCGTGGTCAAGCAGAAGGTCGGCCCGGTCCAGGCCACCTTCAAGGGCCATGTCACGCTGGAAAACGTCAACGCGCCGGAAAGCTATACCCTGGTCGGCGAGGGCAAGGGCGGTGTCGCGGGCTTTGCCAAGGGGTCGGCCGAGGTGTCACTGGCACCGGTCGCCGAGGGCACCGAACTGACGTACGCGGTCGAGGCCAAGGTCGGCGGCAAGCTGGCACAACTGGGCAGCCGCGTCGTGGGCGGCTTTGCCCGCAAGATGGCGGATTCGTTCTTCGAGAACTTCAAGGCGCAGGTCGAGGGGCCGGGCGAGGACGCCTGACCCCTTCGCCTGGCAAGACCGGACAGGGGGCCGGTCAGAAGGCAAGGTTCGAGGGGCCGCGGCGTGCGGCCCCCGGTCCGTCCCTGTCAGGCTTTCTGAAGCTCGCTCCAGATTTCATCCTTCAGGGCCAGGCGTTGCTTGCGCAGATCGGCCATGTGCAGGTCGTCGGTCGGTTCCACGTCCGTCTCGGCCCGATGCACCGCGCGGTTGACCGCGTGATACTCGTCAAAGAGCTTTGCGAAATGCGCGTCCTCGACCTTGAGCCTGTGGATCGTTTCGGCGTGGTCCGGAAATTCCTCGGCCAGCTCGTGAGGGGTATGCGACATGTCTTTTCCTTTGTCTGTTCGCGTCTTCAGGGATCGAAGCTAGAGGGTGTGGCGCCCGCTCACTTTGACAGGGATCAAAGGGGGCCGCCTATCTTTGCGCGTGCCGCCAGTGCGGATGCACCCAGGGCCGGTCATTCGCCGGCGGCAGCCGGCGACCCAGGACATGGTCGGCAATCTTCTCGCCAACCATGATCGAGGGGGCGTTCAGGTTGCCGTTGGTGATGCGCGGAAAGATAGAGCTGTCAGCAACGCGCAGCCCCTCGACCCCGATCACCCGGCCCTGCGGATCGACCACGGCATCGGGATCATCGGCCCGGCCCATCCGACAGGTCCCGCAAGGATGATAGGCGCTTTCGGCATGGTCGCGGATCGCGGCGTCAAGGGCCGCGTCGCCCTGCGACTGCGGCCCCGGCACCAGTTCCTCGCCCCGCCACTTGTCAAAAGCCGCCTGACCGAGGATTTCGCGGGTCAGGCGAATGCAGGTTCGGAACTCGTCCCAGTCATCGGGGTGGGACATGTAGTTGAACCGGATGCACGGGTCCGCTTCGGGATCGCTTGATCGAAGCGTGACAGCCCCGCGCGATTTCGACCGCATCGGCCCGACATGGGCCTGAAACCCTTCGCGCGCGCCCTTGCCGTCGTAGCGCACGGCCAGCGGCAGGAAATGGAACTGAATGTCGGGATAGGCGATGCCCGCCCGGCTGCGAATGAACCCGCAGCTTTCGAACTGGTTGCTGGCCCCCGGACCGCGCCTGCCAAACAGCCATTGCGCCCCGACCCAGGCCTTGCCCAGCAGGTTCCAGTACTTGTAAAGGCTCGCGCGGCCCCTGGCAGACATCTGCACGTAAAGCTCCAGGTGATCCTGCAGGTTCTGCCCGACGCCGGGTCGATCGACCACAAGACTGATCCCGTGATCGGCCAGGTGGGCGGCCGGGCCGATCCCCGACAACATCAAGAGCTTGGGCGAATTGATCGCAGAGGCGGCGACGATCACCTCGGCCCGGGCAGACAGGATGCGCCCATCCGCCAATTCCACGCCTGTCGCGCGGCCCCCCTCGATCACCAGTTTCGCCGCCAGCCCCGTGACCACGTCGCAGTGCCCGGTCGCACGGGCCGGCCCCAGATAAGCCGAGGCGGCGGACCAGCGCCGGCCCTGCCAGATCGTCGCCTCGAAGGGGCCGAAGCCCTCCTGCTTTTCGCCGTTGTAGTCGCCGGTCCGCTCATAGCCCGCCTGCGCGCCCGCCTCGATGAAGGCCTGCACCAGCGGATTTTTCCCGGCCCCGCGCGTGACATGAACCGGCCCGCCCCGCCCCCGCCAGGCTGCGTCACCTCCGCGCCCGCCGTCGTGCCAGTCTTCCATGCGCCGGAAATAGGGCAGCACATCGGCAAAGCCCCAGCCCTCGGCACCGCTGTCGGCCCAATGATCGAAGTCATGGGCATGGCCGCGAACGTAGATCATGCCGTTGATGGACGAGGACCCGCCGATCACCTTGCCGCGCGGACAGGCCAGCCGCCGCCCGCCAAGGTGCGGTTCGGGCTCGGTCCGGTAGCCCCAGTCGTAGCGGCGCATGTTCATCGGGTAGGACAGCGCGCCGGGCATGTTGATGAAGGGTCCGGCATCCGAGCCGCCGTATTCGATAACCAGCACGGATTTCCCGGCCTCGGCCAGCCGATAGGCCATGGCACAGCCCGCCGAGCCGGCCCCGACGATCACGTAGTCAGCCTGCATTGGGTCTCTTTCCTAGAACGGGGCCTCGACATCGCCCATGCGGACGTAGACGGACTTCTTCTGGCTGTAGTGCTCGATCGCGTCGCGGGCGTTCTCGCGGCCCAGGCCGGACATCTTGGTGCCGCCGAAGGGGGCCTCGACGGGCGCATCGTTGTAGCTGTTGATGTAGCAGGTCCCTGCCTCGAACCCGGCGATCATGCGGTGTGCACGGGCCAGGTCGCGGGTGAAGACCCCGGCCGACAGGCCGAATTCGGTGTCATTCGCTCGGGCCAGGGCCTCGTCCTCGGTCTCGAACTCAAGCAGCGACAGGACCGGGCCAAAAATCTCCTCGCGCGCGATGGTCATGTCGTCGGTGACATCGGCAAAAACGGTGGGTTCCAGGTAATAACCTTCACGCTCGACCCTCTTGCCGCCGCAGACCAGCCGTGCGCCTTCCTCGATCCCTTTCGCGATGTAGCCCTCGACGATTTCAAGCTGCTCGGCGCTGACCAATGGGCCGTAGTTGACGGCCTCGTCCAGCGGGTCGCCCATCTTCACGCCCTCCAGCCGTTCGGACAGGCGCTTGAGGAAGGCCTCCTTGATGCCCTTTTGCACGAAGACCCGCGTGCCGTTGGAACAGATCTGCCCCGATGAATAGAAATTGGCCATGATCGCGCCGCTGACAGCGTTTTCAAGGTCGGCATCGTCAAAGATCACCAGCGGCGACTTGCCGCCCAGTTCCATTGTGACGTGCTTCATGCCCACCGCCGCCATGGCGTAGACCTTGCGCCCCGTGGGCACCGACCCGGTCAGCGAAACCTTGGCCACCCGCGCGTCGTTGACCAGCAGCGAGCCGACCCTTGCGCGGCCCTGGACGACATTGAACACACCCGGCGGCAGGCCCGCCTCGTGCAGGATCTCGGCCACCTGCAGTGCCGACAGGGGCGTGGTTTCGGAGGGCTTGAAGATCATCGCGTTGCCGCACGCCAGCGCCGGAGCGGCCTTCCAACAGGCGATCTGCGTGGGATAGTTCCAGGCGCCCAAACCGACACAGACCCCCAGCGGTTCACGCCGGGTATAGGCGAAATCCGCGCCCAGCGGGATATGGTCACCGGTCAAGCTGCCCGTCAGACCGCCGAAATATTCCAGCGCATCGGCCCCGCTGGTGGCATCGGCGACAAGCGTTTCCTGCAACGGCTTGCCGGTGTCGCGGGTTTCCAGTTCCGACAGGTCGCGGTTGCGATCGCGCATGATGTCGGCGGCGCGGCGCAGGACCCGGCCGCGCTCGGTGCCGCTCAGGGCGGCCCACTCCGCCTGGGCACGGGTCGCCGAGGCCAGCGCCTGTTCGACCACCGCATCGGTGGCCGCGTAAACGGTCGCGATGCGTGCGCCGCTGGCCGGGTAAAACACCGGGATCTCGGCGCCGTTGCCATCCTCGACATGGGTGCCATCGATGAAATGGCTGCCCTTTGGTTGCGGGTCGATCATCTCGATCTCCTTTCGGGCGGAATTGATTCTGCCTGTGACTCGTCAGGCCGCCGCGTCCTCAGGACTCGACAGCGGTTTTCAGTTCGGTCTCGATCTGGCCCAGGGCCAGTGCGGTCGCCTCGGCGGCGAGGTCCGCATCATCGCGCAGCCCCACCCTCAGGTAGAGCCCGTCGATGAGCGCCGCGAGACGTTCGGCCACGGCCGGAGCAGCCACGCCCACGAGGGGGCGCAGATCATGCAGCAGATTCGACCTCAACCGCCGCCGATAGATTGTCAGGAGCCGCCCAGCACTTTCATTTTTCTGCGCAAGTACATAGAAATTCAGCCAGCAGGCGACGGTTTCCTTGCGGAAATTCGATGTGGTGAAGCTGGCCCGCACGATCGCCTCAAGCCTTTCGCGCGGGTCCGCGGCCATGACCAGCGCGCCGCGCACCTCGGCCCCGTAGACCGTCAGCGTATGGCGCATGGCCGCCAGGAAGATATCCTCCTTGCCACCGAAATAGTGATGCGCCAGTGCGCTGGACATGCCCGCCCGCCGCGCAATGCGCGACACGGTCACGTCCAAGCTGCCGCTGGCCCCGATCTCGGCGATGGTGGCTTTTACCAGCGCCTCTCTGCGTATAGGCTCTGCCCCAAGCTTTGGCATCTTGTCCTCGAAACGACTTGCACTGCACAGGCTAGTTTGTTCTTTATTGACTCGTCAATCAAGAAAGCACGAAACCAACTCAGGGAGACTTACATGAAATCCTCGCTTTCCGTTCTCGCCATCTGCGCCGCGACGGCAGCCACAACCGCACAGGCCGACTGCGAAACCGTCACCTTCTCGGACGTGGGCTGGACGGACATCACCGCCACAACCGCCGCGACGACCGCGGTGCTCGAGGCGCTGGGCTATGAAACCGACACCAAGGTGCTTTCGGTTCCGGTGACCTACACCTCGCTGGCCGAGGGCGATGTGGACGTTTTCCTTGGCAACTGGATGCCCACCATGGAGGGTGACATCGCGCCTTACCGCGAGGCGGGCACGGTGGACACGATCCGCGCCAACCTCGAAGGCGCGAAATACACTCTGGCCACCAACGCCGCGGGCGCCGCGCTGGGCATCACCAGCTTCGACGCGATCGCCGCCAATGCCGACGCGCTGGATGCCGAGATCTACGGCATCGAGCCGGGCAACGACGGCAACCGGCTTATCATGGACATGATCGCCGATAACGCCTTCGGGCTGGGCGAGGCCGACTTCGAGGTCGTTGAAAGCTCCGAGGCGGGGATGCTGGCCCAGGTCGGCCGCGCGAGCGAGCGTGACGAACCTGTGGTGTTCCTCGGCTGGGAGCCCCATCCGATGAACGCCAACTACGAGATGACCTACCTGGAGGGCGGCGACGACTGGTTCGGCCCCAACCTGGGCGGCGCGACGGTCTATACCAACACCACCGCCGGCTATGCCGAGACCTGCCCGAACCTCGGGGCGTTCCTGAACAATCTTGAATTCACGCTGGCCATGGAAAACGAGATCATGGGCGCGATCCTCAATGACGGAACGGACCCGACCGAGGCCGCCATGGCCTGGATGTCGGGCAATCCCGATGTCGTCATGGGCTGGCTCGACGGTGTAACAACCAGTGACGGCGGCGATGCCGCCGAGGCCGTCTCGGCCGCGCTGGGCATGTAATCCACCACGGGCCGCCCCGTCCGGGGTGGCCCGCCTTCCTTCAAGGGACAAGACAACGCGACGCCCTGTCCGACAGCGGCGGAATGGAGGCCGATGCTCAACTGGCTGACCGACAAGAAGGTGCCCATCGGCGATTGGGCCGAGGCCGGGTTCGACTGGCTCGAAACCACGGGCCAGGTTTTTTTCGATGGCCTTGCCATCGCGATGGAGAACCTGATCGACGGCATCCTTTGGGTGCTGCAAAGCCCGCATCCGTTGATCATCATCGCCTGTTTCGTGGCGCTGACATGGGTGTTGCAACGCAACTGGAAGATCTGCCTCTTCGTGGCGGTGGGGTTCCTTTTCATCATCAACCAGGACTACTGGGAGGAAACCACCGAGAGCCTGACGCTGGTCCTGTCGGCCTGCGTGGTCTGCATGGCCATAGGCGTGCCCATCGGGATCGCGGCGGCCCATCGCCCGCGCCTTTACGCCTGGATGCGGCCGGTGCTGGACCTGATGCAGACCCTGCCGACCTTCGTCTACCTGATCCCGGCCATCGTCTTTTTCGGGATCGGCATGGTGCCCGGCCTGATCGCCACGGTGATCTTCGTGATCCCGGCGCCGATCCGGCTGACGCAGCTTGGCATCGCCTCGACCCCTCTGGCGCTGCTGGAAGCCGCCGATGCCTTCGGCGCGACGCCACGGCAGAAATTGTGGAAGGTCGAGCTGCCCTCGGCCCTGCCGCAGATCATGACCGGCCTGAACCAGACCATCATGCTGTCGCTGTCCATGGTCGTCATCGCCGCCCTTGTCGGCGCCGACGGCCTCGGCGTGCCGGTTGTGCGGGCACTTAACACGGTGGACACGGCCAAGGGGTTCGAAAGCGGCCTCGTGATCGTGATCGTGGCCATCATACTTGACAGGATGCTGAGGGTGGACCGGAAATGAGCGCGGTGGAATTCGACAGGGTCTCGATCGTCTTCGGCGGGAAGCCCGAAAGCGCATTGCCCCTTATGGACAGTGGCAAGGAGCGTGCCGAGATCCAGACCGAGACGGGCCAGGTCCTGGGGGTGCATGACTGTTCCATCGACGTGGAAGAGGGCGAAATCCTCGTGTTGATGGGCCTGTCCGGATCAGGCAAGTCCACCCTGCTACGGGCCGTCAACGGGCTGAACCCGGTCGTGCGCGGCGAAGTGCGGGTCGAAGATGGCGGCGAAAAGGTCAGCGTGACCCGTGCCGACACCGCCACCCTGCGGCGCCTGCGCCGCAAGCGGATCGCCATGGTCTTTCAGCAATTCGGCCTGCTGCCATGGCGCAGCGTGCGCGACAACGTCGGGTTCGGGCTGGAACTGGACGGCATGGAAAAGGCCGAACGCCACGAGAAGGTCGCGGCGCAACTGGCACTGGTCGGACTTGCGGATCGCGCGGATGCGCTGGTCGGCGAGTTGTCGGGCGGGATGCAGCAGCGAGTCGGCCTGGCCCGCGCCTTTGCCACGGACGCGCCACTGTTGCTGATGGACGAACCTTTCTCCGCGCTCGACCCGCTGATCCGGACCCGGTTGCAGGACGAACTGCTGGACCTGCAGAAGCGGCTGGGCAAGACCATCATCTTCGTCAGCCACGACCTGGACGAGGCTTTCAAGATCGGAAACCGGATCGCCATCATGGAGGGTGGGCGCATCGTGCAATGCGGCACCCCGCGCGAGATCTTCTCCAGCCCGGCCAATGACTACGTGGCCGATTTCGTGGCCAACATGAACCCGCTGGGCGTGCTGCGGGCGCGGGACGTGATGATCGACGGGGCCGAGGGGCCAGAGGTGGATGCCGAGGCGCCGCTGGCGGACCTGATCGACCGCTTGCAGGACACGCCCAGCCTGACCGTGACCGAGGCTGGACAGCCCATCGGCAAGGTCACGCAAGCCTCGGTGCTGGCGCGCATCGGCTGATCGACACGCCTCAGTGGCGGGCGGCCAGGCCACTTGCGGCGCGGGTGAGCTCTTCGACAAGTGTTTCGGCCATCGACCGGAACACCATGATCTCGAAGGCATCATCACCCGTGCGAGACACGCTGGCGGTCATCTGCCCCAGCAGCGTCTTCGCCGTGTGGCCGCGTTTGAATGTGGCCGCACGCAAGTCCACAGGGACCAGCCGCGCCAGCACGTCCTCCACCGATTTGCCCGCGATCTCGACCGTGCACCACGCGTCGGATTGATCCACGCAGGCCGCGCCCTGGATCGCGGGGCAATCAACCCCCGTGAGCAGCGCCTCGCCCTTTCCGACCCAGACCGCACGCGCGCGCCCCTTGGCCTGGCTGCACCCGGGTGCCGGAAAGCCCACGCCAAGCGCCGATTTCAAGGCATCGCTGACGGCCTTTTCCTGGCCCTTGAATGGCAGGATGGCGGTGATCTGACCAAGATTGACCTCTGTCAGGGTCACGGCGCCGATGGTCTGCGGCAGAAGCCCGTCACAGGGCGAAAGAGCTACAAGATTAGCCACGGAAACGCTCCCCTGCCTTGTCGAAAAAGACCGGGTCGCAGACCCGTGCCAGCGTCGTGATCCCGCGCAGGTGATCGACAACCTTGACGGTTTCCCCATGCCGCGCCCGGCCATTGGCAAGAAAACCCAGCGCCAGGTCGTGCCCCAGTGTCGGCGAATGGCAAACGCTGGTTATATAGCCATGATCGTTGGTGCGCACCGGCTCGGCGCGTTCCTCGAACAGGTGCGCTCCGGCGGTCAGCTTGGCGCCCGGAGCGACGGGTTTCAGCCCCACCAGTTGTTCGCGGCTGTCCTCCAGCAGGCCCGGCCGGCGCGAGGCAGGCTGGCCGACGCAGTCCTTCTTCTTGCTGACCATGCCTTCGAAGCCGATATCGAAGGCCGTGGTGCGACCGTGGATCTCGGCATGGGTGATATGCCCCTTCTCGATGCGCAAGACGTTGAGCGCCTCCATCCCGTAGGCGCCGCCGCCCAGCACCTCGGCCTGGGCCAGAAGCACCCGAAACAGCGCCGCGCCGTAGCGGGCCGGCACGGCGATCTCGTAGGCATGTTCACCAGAGAACGAGATACGGAATAGCCGCCCGCGCACGCCCATCACATCGATCTCGCCGCAGGCCATGAAGGGCCATGACTCGGGGTCGAGGCCGCCATCGACCACGGCATCCAGCAGGGCACGCGATTTCGGCCCGGCCACGGCGAACTGCGCCCAATGCTCGGTCGCGCTGGTGAAAACCACGTCGAGGTCAGGGCGCAAGGCCTGCGCCACCCATTCCAGGTGCCGCATGACCAGGCCGGCGGCGGCGGTGGTCGTGGTCATCAGGAAATGCGCCTCGCCCAACCGCGCGGTGGTGCCGTCATCCATGACGTGACCATCCTCGCGCAGCATCAGGCCATAGCGCACCCGGCCCACCTTCAGCGTGCTGAAGGTGTTGGTATAGACGAAGTCCAAGAAGGCCGCCGCATCCGGCCCCTGGATGTCGATCTTGCCCAGCGTGGAGACGTCGCAGATGCCAACCGCGTTGCGGACCATCGTGACCTCGCGGTTGCAGGCCTCTTGCCAGGTCTGCTCCGCAGGCTTGGGAAAATAGCCGGGGCGATACCACAGCCCAGCCTCGATCATCGGGGCACCGCGATCCAGGCTGGCGTGATGGCTGGTCGTCAGGCGTTTGGGGGCGAACCCCTCGCCCTGGGATCCCGCGCCCATCGCGGCGATGGAGACGGGCGTGTAGGGCGGGCGGAACGTCGTGGTCCCGGTTTCGGGGATCGTGCGCCCGGTCGCATCGGCCAGAACGGCCAGCGCGGCGACGTTGGAGTTCTTGCCCTGGTCAGTGGCCATACCTTGGGTCGTGTAGCGCTTCATGTGTTCGACCGAGCGGAAATTTTCCTGCGCGGCGAGCCTGACATCCTTCACATGCACGTCGTTCTGGAAGTCGAGCCACTTGCGGCCCCGGCCCTCGATCGCCCAAAGCTCCTCGATGCGATAGGGACGATCCTCGGCGTCGGGCACGGCGGTGTCTGAGGGTGTCAGGCCCAGCTCTATCACCACATCCTTCGCGACGCGGACGCCATCGGCCAGGCAGGCGGCGGTGGAAAACTGCCCGCGCGCGGCCCCGGCGACGGACATCCCCGGCACCATGCCGTCGCGCGGCAGGAAACTGAGCGTCCGAGCATCCCATTCGGGGCGGCGGTTCATGTGGCAAGCCAGGTGGACCGAGGGATTCCAGCCGCCCGAGACGGCAAGGCACTCGGCCTCGATCCGCAGGGTCCGGCCGCCCTGTCGCATCGACAGGCTTTCCAGCCCCTTGCGGCCCTTGGTGCCGATCACCTGCGCCCCGGTGAACAGCTTGTAATCGCCAAAAGCCTGCACCTCGACCCGGCTGTCGATCACCGCCGAAACATCCACGCCAGCCGACATCAGGTCCAGTGCCGTGCGGTGCGCCCCGTCATTGTTGGCGAAGACAGCCACCTTGCGGCCCGCCACCACGCCCCAGCGGTTGAGGTAGGCGCGCACGGCGCCCGCCGTCATGATCCCGGGGCGGTCGTTGTTCGGGAAGGCCACGGGCCGTTCCAAGGCCCCGGCGCACAGGATCGCGCGGCCCGCCACGATGCGCCAGAAACATTCCAGCGGTTTTCCGGGCCGGTGCGGGTGATGCTGGCCCACCCGTTCCAGCGCGCCATAGGTGCCCTGGTCATAGGCGCCTGTCACGGCCGTGCGCGGCATGAGGCGGACATTGTCCATGGCGGCCAGTTCGGCGACGATCCCGGAGGCCCAGGCATGACCGGGCTTGCCGTCCACCTCTTCCGTCTCGGCCAACAGGCGGCCACCCATCCGGGCATCCTCGTCCGCCAGGATCACATCCGCCCCGGCCCGGGCGGCCGTCAGCGCCGCCACTAGCCCCGCGGGCCCCGCGCCGATCACAAGCACGTCGCAATGGGCAAAGGCCTTTTCATAGGTATCCGCGTTGGTCAGGCCCGACAGGGCGCCCAGCCCGGCGGCACGGCGGATCACGGGCTCGTAGAGCTTTTCCCAGAAGGATTTCGGCCACATGAAGGTCTTGTAATAGAAGCCGGCGCCAAGAAAGGGCGACATCAGGTCATTGACCGCCATCAGGTCGAAGTTGACAGACGGGAAAGCGTTCTGGCTACGCGCCTCCAGCCCCTCGTAAAGCTCTTGCACGGTGGCCCGCACGTTCGGGTCGCTCTGCGGGCCGTGGCCGATCGTGACCAGTGCGTTGGGTTCTTCGGACCCGGCGGTCAGGATGCCGCGCGGGCGGTGATACTTGAACGACCTTGCGACCATGCGCTTGTCATTGGCGATCAGCGCGGCGGCCAGCGTGTCGCCCGCCCGCCCGGTCAGGCGCTCCCCGTCGAAAGTGAAGGGCACCGAGGTGGTGCCCTGGTGCAGCCCGCGGCCCGCGATCCTCATGACGCCCCCTTTTCGGCCAGTTTCGCGGTCATGACCGCGTGCGTGGCGGTGTCGCGCGTCACCACCAGCCAGGCCCCGCAGCCGGCCTCGTGAAACCACAGGTCACGGGTTTCGCCGCAGGGATTGTCGCGGTTGTGCAGGTAGTCGTCCCAAGCGGCGGCGCCCGCGTCGGGCGCAGGACGATCCAGCATGGCGGCCGCGCCCTGGTAGGTGAATTCGCGCCGGTCTCGGGGCCCGCAGAGGGGGCAAGGGATACGCATCGTCTGTCCTCAGTGCAGGTTGTGCTGAGAGCCGGTGCCCTCTTCGTCCATCAGGCCGCGGCCGGTGCGGAACCGATCCAGCCGGAATTTCGCCGCCGGATCGTGGTGGCGGCCGGTGGCGATCAGGTGCGCCAGGGAGAAACCCGACCCGGGCACAGCCTTGAACCCGCCGTAACACCAGCCACAGTCGATGAAGAGCCCCTCGGTATCGGTCTTGTCGATGATCGGGCTGCCGTCCGGCGTCATGTCCATTATCCCGCCCCAGGACCGCAGCACGCGAGCCTTGCCGATGGCGGGCATCAGGGTCATCGCCGCCTCCATCACGTGTTCGGCCATGGGCAGGTTGCCGCGGCTGGCGTAGGAGGCATGGAAATCCAGGTCGCCGCCGAAGACCAGCCCCCCCTTGTCGGACTGGCTGATGTAGAAATGCCCCATGCCGAAGCTGACGACATGGTCGATCACGGGTTTCAGCCCCTCGGTCACGAAGGCCTGCAGGACATGGCTTTCGATGGGCAGGCGCATGCCGGCCATTGCCGCCACCTGCCCCGAACGCCCCGCAGTCACGATGGCGACCTTCCCGGCGCGTATCGCACCGCGCGTGGTCTGCACGCCGCGCACCTTGCCGTTCTCGGTGTCGATGCCCGTGACCTCGCAATTCTGGATCAGATCGACCCCACGCCGGTCTGCCCCCCGGGCATAGCCCCAGGCCACGGCATCGTGCCGGGCCGTGCCCCCGCGCGGGTGATAAAGTCCGCCATAGATCGGAAACCGCGCCGTGTCGAAATCCAGGTAGGGCAAGTGGTCGCGCACACCCTCGCGGTCCAGCAGAATGGCGTCGTCGCCCTGGTTGACCATCGCGTTACCGCGCCGGACGAAAGCATCGCGCTGGCCGTCGGAATGGAACAGGTTGATCAGGCCCCGCTGCGAATGCATGACGTTGTAGTTCAGCTCGTGCTCCATCCCCTCCCACAGTTTCAGCGAATGGCTGTAGAACTCCGAATTGCCGGGCAGGAAGTAGTTGGCGCGCACGATCGTCGTGTTCCGGCCCACGTTGCCGCCACCGATATAGCCCTTTTCCAGAACGGCGACGTTGGTCAGGCCGTGTTCCTTGGCAAGGTAGAAGGCCGTGGCCAGCCCGTGCCCGCCGCCGCCGATGACGACGATGTCGTATTCCGGTTTGGGGTCGGGATCGCGCCAGGCGGGTTTCCAGCCCTTCTGGCCGAACAGCCCTTCCTTGAAGACGCGGAACCCTGAATAGCCGCCCGAGAAGCCCATGCCTTGCCCTTTCGTCGCACCCTGCCAGTGAAGCGGGCGCCGTCGCAGGTTTCAATGCCCCGTGGTGCCGCAGCTTGGATTTGCGCGACACCGGCTGGCCAACGGGCGACTATTCCAGTCGCTATCGGATGCGCCTGCGCCGTCGGACCGCGCCAAGGCGACCCCCGCCCCGAAGCTCAGAGGCCCTTGGCCGCATAGCTCATGGCGACGCGGTCGATCGCGGTGATGAAACCGGCGGTGCGCAGGTCATTGACGTCGCTGCGCCCGTGCCAGGTGTTGCGCATCGCCTGGAAGGCCGAGCGCATGGTGTCGTCCAACCCCGAGCGCACCAGTTCAAGTTCGTCGGCGCCCCGCATGTAGCGGCGCTTGAAGTCCGGCGACATGGACCAGGCATCGCCCATCATGGCGTCAAGGCGCTCCAGCTCGTTGACGATCAGCTCGTGCCGGGCCTCTTCCTGGCGGCGCTGCATCCGGCCGAAACGGATGTGGGACAGGTTCTTGACCCATTCGAAGTAGGACACGGTGACACCGCCCGCGTTGGCATAAAGGTCGGGGATGATCACGGTGCCCTTCTCGCGCAGCACATCGTCCGCGCCGGCGGTAATCGGGCCGTTAGCGGCCTCGATGATCAGCGGCGCCTTGATACGCGGGGCATTCTGAAGGTTGATGACCCCCTCAAGCGCCGCCGGGATGAGAATGTCGCACTCGGCTTCCAGCACCTTGGACCCATCGGCCTGATGGGTGGCATCAGGGTATTTCGACACCCCGCCATGTTTGATGATCCACTGACGGACGGTTTCCACGTCGATGCCGGCCTCGTTGAACAAGGCACCATCGCGCTCGATGATGCCGATGACCTTGCAGCCGTCCTCTTCGGACAGGAACTTGGCGGCGTGGTAGCCCACGTTGCCGAGGCCCTGAACGATCACGCGCTTGCCGTCGAGCCTGCCCGACAGGCCCGCCTTCTTCACGTCCTCGGGTTCGCGGAAGAACTCGCGCAGACCATATTGCACACCGCGCCCCGTTGCCTCGACCCGGCCCTGGATGCCGCCCGCGTGGGGCGGCTTGCCGGTGACACAGGCCGCAGCATTGATGTCTGTGGTGTTCATGCGGCGATACTGGTCGGCGATCCAGGCCATTTCCCGCTCGCCGGTGCCCATGTCGGGGGCGGGCACGTTCTGGGACGGGTTGATCAGGTCGCGCTTGGCCAGTTCATAAGCAAAGCGGCGGGTGATCCTTTCCATCTCGTGCTCTTCCCACTGGGTGGGATCGACGCAGAGCCCCCCCTTGGAGCCGCCGAAGGGCGCTTCGACGAGGGCGCACTTGTAGGTCATCAGCGCGGCCAGCGCCTCGACCTCGTCCTGGTCCACGGCCAAAGCAAAACGGATGCCGCCCTTGACCGGTTCCATGTGTTCCGAATGCACCGAGCGGTAGCCGGTGAATGTCTCGACCTTGCCCCGCAGCCGCACCCCGAACCGCACGGTGTAGGTGGCGTTGCAGACCCTGATCTTTTCCTCAAGCCCCGGGGGCAGGTCCATCAGGGCGACCGCCCGATTGTACATGATGTCCACGCTTTCGCGGAATGTCGGCTCGTTCTGGGGCATGACGTTCATCGGGGGTCCCTTCCTTGCAGCGTTCACGGGCGGTCTGCTGCCGCCCTGTGGCGACCCTAACGCCGATTCGCTGAAAATTTGAACACTTCCTGCCGCGGGGCGGTTCGCGCCGCTTTCCGGCGCGGTCCGGCAGCCAATTGGCGCGCATGGTGCAACAGTCGGCGCAGCCTTTACCGGGTGGTTTCCAGGCCAGCGACATTCGCTGGTTCATGGCCGCTTTCCTGCCTCATTTTCGCCACCGCGACCTGTTCGGTTGCTCGAGGGGTAATGCGGTCAAAGATGACCGGCAAAGTTTTGAAGTGGGAAGGGTTGAAAATGTCTGTGGACACGACGCCAGCGCTCGCCCGCAAGGGATACGCCGGACGGTTTGGCCGTTTCCGGCGAGACGAGTCAGGTGGTGTGACCTTCTTCGGGCTGGTGCTCTTTGTCCTGATCCTCGGCTTCGGCGGCATGGCCGTCGACTTCATGCGATTCGAAACCACCCGCGCAAAAATGCAGGGCACGCTGGACCGGGCCGTTCTGGCCGCAGCGGACCTCGACCAGACACAACCGCCCGCGGAGGTCGTGCGCAACTACTTCGACACCGCCGGGCTGGGCGATTTGCTGTCCAAGGAACCCAGTGTGAGCGAGGGCCTGAACTTCCGTATCGTCAATGCCGAGGCGGAAGTGGAATTGCCCATGCGCTTTGTCGGTTTTCCCCGCGCTTTCCTGCGATCGGACGAAGAGATGGACCGCACCCTCAAGGTCAGCGGCACCTCCACCGCAGAAGAGCGCGTGACCAACGTCGAGGTTTCGCTGGTGCTTGACGTGTCTTCCTCGATGCAGCGCAACAGGCGTTTCACCAACCTCGTCCCGGCGGCACACGATTTCATCGACGCGATCCTGAACAATAACGGAGAGGCCTCCGAAGGCCTGATCTCGATCTCGACGGTGCCCTACTCGGCAGCGGTCAACCCCGGCCCGGCGCTGGGCGGGCAGTTCGACATGACCGACCATCATGATGAATCGAATTGCATCCTCGTGCCCGATTCCATGTTCAACCAGACAGCCCTGCCGACGGACCCGGATGGCAACGCGGGCCCGGGCTATACCCGGCTGTCGCATTTCGACTACGGCGCAGAAACCCGCACCTGGGTCCACCCCATCGAACGGCCCTGGTGTTTTCCGGGGACCGAGAACGCGATCCTGCCTTTCGAAACGGACAAGCAAACCCTGAAGGACGCCGTCTCGTCCATGACGAATTTCGGCAACACCGCCATCGACCTGGGTGTGAAATGGGGCGTGGGCCTGCTGGACCCTGCCATGCGTCCGGCACTGAACGCCGTGCTCGATTCCGGCACGCCAGTGCACGGCCGGCCGCTGGACTGGAACGATCCCAACGGCGTGCTCAAGGTGCTCGTCGTCATGAGCGATGGCGAGAACACCACCGAATTTGACCTCAAGGAACCCTACAAGAGCGGCCTGTCGTCGATCTGGTTCGCCAAGGACTATGCCAATCAACCCCTCTGGGACGTGGACCAGGACCAGATCTCGATCCAGACACGCGGGCAAGGCACATCCTGGCGCTCGGACGACTGGTTCTTCCACCTGGATGCCTCTTACTGGGAAAACGACGAGGGCAACCACCCGCGCGGCTATCCCGACTACCAGTCCGAGACCAGCGCCGATGCCCAGAACCCGCATACGCCGGGGCGCGGGCAGGCCTACGACGACGATGTCTACCACGCCTCCTGGCAGGACATCTTTTCAGGCTGGGTCCGCACCGAGATTTACCTCGAATTCTTCCGCGAACCGTACATGGAGCGCGAAATCAGCTACAGCACCTACGTGGCGACTTTCTACGCCATGGAAGCGAAGGTAAACGGTAGCAGCGCGGACAATCGCCTGTCCTCGATCTGCGCTGCGGCGCGGGGCCAGAACATCGTCATCTACTCCGTGGCCTTCGAGGCCCCCTGGCGCGGGCAGGCGGCGTTGCGCGATTGCGCCAGTTCGCCCAACCATTACTTCGACGTTGACGGGGTCGAGATCTCGGAAGCCTTCAGCGCCATCGCCTCGGACATCCGGGCCCTGAAGCTGACGCAATGAGGAGCGCCCAGGCATGAAACGCGCCCTGCTGTCCCCCTTTGGACGCTTCCGCCGCTTTCGCCGCCGCACCTCGGGCGGCGTGGCGACGATCGAGTTCGTGCTCATTTTCCTGCCGATGTTCGTGCTGTCGGTCTCCGGGTTCGAACTGGGGCTGCTCATGACCCGACAGGTCATGCTGGAACGCGGCATGGACATTACCGTGCGCGAGGTGCGCTTGAATACCGGCGTCAACCAGACCAACATGGATCTGCGCCGGTCGATTTGCAACGGCGCGGGCATCATACAGAACTGCATGCAGCGGGTACGGCTGGAAATGTTGTCCATCGATCCGGACAACTGGACCGATCCGCCAGCGAAGGCCAGTTGCACCAACATCGCGGAGCCCTTCGAGGCCCCCCGGAACTTCAAGAACGGATCGCAGAACCAGGTCATGCTCCTGCGGGCCTGTGGCCTGTTCGAACCCATGCTTCCCGACTTCGCCCTGGGCTGGACCCTGTCGCGGATGGAAGACGACGGACACTACCGGCTCCATGCCACGTCGGCCTTCGTGATGGAGCCGCGCTGAGCCATGCTGGGCCGGATCGCATCCAGGCTTCGGGGCCACCGGCGCAACGACGAGGGCAGCGTCGTGATCGAGGCTGTCTTCGTTTTGCCTCTTCTCTTTTTCGCCGTGCTCGGGACCTGGGTTTTCTTTCAGGCCTTCCGTGCACAGTCCATCAACGTCAAGGCGGCCTATACCGTGTCCGACACGCTCAGTCGGCGGGGCGGGGAATATGTGACCAGCGAATACATGGACAGCATCTGGAACCTGCACCGGTTCGTCACCGAGTCCAATCATGACACCGACCTGCGCGTCAGCTTGATCGCCTGGGACCCAGACGACGAGGAGTATTTCGTTTGCTGGTCAGAGGCCCGGGGCGGACAGTCCGCGCTGACCAATGGCGGTCTCGACAGCTATGTCGCGGCAGACCGTATACCGGGCCTTCCCGCCGGCGAGGCTCTCATCATGGTCGAGACCCGGGTCGCGCATGAGCCGATCTTCTCTGCCGGCGGGGACCTCGCGATGTGGTTCGAGGACATGATCGTCACCTCGCCACGTTTCTCTGCCCAGCTGAAATGGAGCAGCAACGGCAGCGACGACGGCGCGGTGTCCTGCTTCTGAGCCCGCGGCGCGGACCCGCGCTTTCAGTCGTTGTCTGCCGAGAGGCGCAGCGCGATCTGATCGGCCATGAAGCGCGACGCCCCGGCCGAGACCGTGCCGCCCACGCCAAGCCGCTTGCCCATGCGCCACCACAGGCCCGGCTGCCACGCCCGGGGTTGCCGCCCGCGCAGATGCAGCACGAAGCCGTTCGAGGGCTTGAACGCAAAGGCGCCGCGTTCGACGCGCGCCACGTCCTCCAGCCGGGTCAACAGGGTGCCATCGCTGTCGCGTAGCGCGTCGGCATGAAGGTGCAGGGCCGGTCGGGTGGCCCGACGCAAGGCCTCGGCCCCCAGCAGCGATACCGCGGCACAGACCAACAGGAAGACCTGCCAGCCCGGCGCCGGGGGCCGGGTGAGCGCCGAGAGGATCAGCAGCCCGCCAAGAGCCAGCATGACCGCGCAGGCAAAGACCCGGCGCCCGGGCGCGGCGCGCAGAACGGCGATCGGGGTCTCTTGTGTCATGCTGCGCTCCTGTGTTCGCCGCGGGCATAGCGCGCCCGGCGGATGGCGGAAAGCCCTCAGAGGCCCACCAGACGCCGGACCATGCCGACATAAAGCGTCTCGATCCGGTTCAGGCTGAGGCGGCCGTCGGCTTGATACCTGATGCTAATGCCGGTCAGCATGGCAATGATAGCCAGGGGCGTCACCTTGGTGTCATCCAGCCGGAACAGACCGGTATCGACACCGTCCTGCAGGATCGCCTCCAACTCGTCCTCGTAGAGCTTGCGCAGACGCTCGACCTCCGCGACGTTCCCCGGGCGTGAGGTCACGTAGTTCCATGTAGGCGACGAAAACCTGGTCGCCCCGCGGCTGGTGACAGCGAATGTGGAACCGCGTGAAGGCGTCCAGTCGCTGGGCGGCTGCGCGCACCCGCGGGCCGGTGATCTCGGCATGGGAACCGGTCTTGCACGCCATGGGTCCTCCGTCAGGGCTGCCGCGCCATCTAACTGAACGGCTGTTCATTTGAAAAGTCCGGAGACGCGGCTTGCCCCCGGGACAGGGCTGGCCCTATGGTTTCTGCGATGCGCTTGATGATCCCTGTTCTTCTGGGCGGGCTTGCCGCCTGCACCCCCTTGCCAGACCTTGACCTGCCCCTCGATCCCGTGGCGGGCCGGGACAGCGCGTCGATCCCGGGCCTGGTACCGCTGGATGGGCTGCTGGCCCTGGCGGCGGCGCAGGAGGACGCCGCGGCGGGCGGCGGTCCCCGCGACACCGCCGCGCCCGCCGCACGCATGACGGCGCTGAACGCACGGGCGGCGCGCCTGCGCAAGGCCACGGTGATCGATGCGCCCAGCCGCGCCCGCCTGCTGCGCGGCGTTGCCGTGCCCGCGTTGCAGTAGCCGCACATCCGGGCTAACAGGCGCGCAAGGACACAGCGAAGGATCAGCCAGATGACCAGCCCTCTCCGCCTCGGGATCGCCGGCCTCGGAACCGTCGGCGTCGGCGTGGTGCGCATCCTGCGCCAACAGGCCAGGCTGCTTGCCACCCGCGCCGGGCGCCCGATCGAGATCGTGGCCATCTCGGCGCGCACCCGCGACAAGGATCGCGGCGTGACCCTGTCGCATTACGACTGGGAGGACGACCCGGTGGTGCTGGCCCGCCGCGACGACGTGGATGTCTTCGTGGAACTCATGGGCGGATCGGACGGGCCGGCCAAGGCCGCGACCGAGGCGGCCCTGGCGGCGGGCAAGGACGTTGTCACCGCCAACAAGGCGATGCTGGCCCATCACGGCCAGGCCCTGGCCGAACTGGCAGAGGCCAATGGATGCGCCCTGCGCTTCGAAGGCGCGGTGGCAGGTGGCATACCGGTCGTCAAGGCCCTGATGGAGGGGCTGGCGGGCAACGGCATGACCCGCGTCATGGGCGTGATGAACGGCACCTGCAACTACATCCTGACCCGAATGCAGCACGCGGGCCTGAGCTATGACGAGGCCTTTGCCGAGGCCGACGCGCTGGGCTACCTCGAAGCCGACCCGAACCTTGACGTGGGCGGCATCGACGCGGGCCACAAGCTGGCGATTCTGGCCGCGCTGGCCTTCGGCACGCGCTGCGACTTCGACGCGGTCGAGCTGGAGGGCATCGGCGCGATCACCATCGAGGACATCAGTCAGGCGGCCGACATGGGCTATCGCATCAAGCTGCTGGGCGTCGCGCAGATGACCGGCCGCGGGCTGGAACAGCGCATGTCGCCCTGCCTGGTGCCCGCCGGGTCGCCCCTTGGCCAGTTGGAGGGGGGCACCAACATGGTCGTGCTTGAGGGCGACGCGGTCGAGCAGGTCGTGCTGCGCGGCCCCGGCGCTGGCGAGGGCCCCACCGCAAGCGCGGTCATGGGTGACGTGATGGATATCGCCCGGGGGCTGCGGTTGCCGGTCTTCGGTCAGCCCGCCGAGACGCTGGCAGAGGCCAGGCCGGCCAATTCTCCGGTTCCGGCGGCCTATTACCTGCGGCTGCAACTGATCGACAAGCCCGGCGCGCTGGCCAAGATCACCGCGATCCTCGGCGATGCGGGCGTTTCAATCGACCGGATGCGGCAATATGGCCACCAGGACACCTCTGCCCCGGTGCTGATCGTGACCCACAAGACGACCCGCGCCGACCTGAACACAGCGCTTGCCGCGGTGCGCGAGACCGACGTGGTGCTTTCCGACCCGGTGGCGATCCGCATCGAGGAAGTCTGAGTCCATGGCCGAGCGGAGCATCGACCTTGCCACCTGGCCCCGCGCCGGGGCCTTTCGCCTTTTCCGCGATTACCAGCGTCCACATTTCGCCCTGACCACCCGGCTGGACGTGACCCACCTGATGGGGCGAAAGGCGCAGGGGGTCTCGCCGTTCCGCGCCTGTCTCCACGCGCTGGCCGCCGGGTTCCATGCAGTGCCGGAGCTGCGTACGCGCTTTCGCGGGGCGAACACGGTGGTCGAGCATGACCGGCTGACGCTTTCCCCCACCATTGCCCTGCCCGATGGCAGCTTCGGCTTCGGCTACATCGACTACCAGGAAGACTGGCCCGCCTTCGATGCAGCCGCCAAGGCCGAGATCGCCGCAGTCCGCGCCGGGGCGCCGCGCGTGCCCAACACGGGCGCACGCGACGACCTGCTCTACCTGTCCTGTCTGCCCTGGGTGGATTTCACCGGGCTGACCAATGCGATGCCGGACGCGCAGGACTGCATCCCGCGGCTGAGCTGGGGCAAGTTCGTGACCGGCGAGAACGGGCATATCACCTGCGCCTTCACCGCCGAGGTCCACCACGCCATTGCAGACGGGGCGCACCTGGGCCAGGCGGTTGCTGCGATACAGGACAGGTTGGACAACGTGTAGCCTCCGGTCGGTCAAGCGCGGACGCGCGCCCCTCGGTGCGCCCGGACCGGCGGCAACCGACCCCTGTTAGCGCGCACAGGCTTGTCGCGATGGTCCCGGCACGCTAGGCGACTGGCAACGCCACTTCCCGAGAAGGACCCGCGCCCATGTCGCTTCCCACCGATTTCAATGACCGCATGCTTTCCCTGGGCCTGGCCCGGGTGGCCGAACAGGCGGCCATCGCCAGTGCCGACTGGATCGGCCGCGGCGACGAGAAGGCCGCCGACCAGGCCGCTGTCAACGCCATGCGCGACCAGCTCAACAAGCTGGACATCCAGGGCACCGTGGTCATCGGCGAGGGCGAGCGCGACGAGGCGCCCATGCTGTTCATCGGCGAAGAGGTCGGCAACGGCCAGGGCCCCCACGTGGACATCGCGCTGGACCCGTTGGAAGGCACGACCCTGACGGCAAAGGACATGCCCAACGCGCTGACCGTGATCGCCATGGCATCACGCGGAACGCTGTTGCACGCGCCGGACACTTACATGGACAAGCTGGCCATCGGGCCGGGCTACAGGCCCGGCGTGGTCACCCTGGCCATGTCGCCGGCAGAACGGGTCTCGGCCCTGGCCTCGGCCAAGGGCTGTTCGACCAAGGACATCACGGTCTGTGTTCTCGAAAGGCCTCGCCATGCCGACATGATCGCAGAGTTGCGCAGCACCGGCGCAGCGGTGCGGCTGATCACCGATGGCGACGTGGCCGGGGTGATGCACTGCGCCGAACCCGCCACGGGCATCGACATCTACATGGGCCAGGGGGGCGCCCCCGAGGGGGTACTGGCCGCCGCGGCACTGAAATGCATGGGCGGGCAGATCTACGGGCAGCTGGTCTTCCGCGATGCCGCCGAGCGCGGCCGCGCCGACAAGGCCGGGATCACCAACCTTGACCGGGTCTATACCCGCGACGACATGGTCACCGGTGACGTGATCTTCGCCGCGACCGGGGTGACGGACGGCTCGCTCCTGCCCGGTATCCAGCGCGAACCGGACAGCCTGACGACGGAAACGATTCTCATGCGGTCCAAGACCGGATCGGTCAGGCGCATGCGATACCGCAACCCGGTCTGAAAATTTCTACCTTAAAACAATGTCTTGAAGGACCGTTTCCGGTTCGCGAAAGGGAGGCGCTCCAAGACACTTGCATATATAAGGTTTTTTACATATATACCGGTTCAGGCGCTGCATCCCGCCGACCAAAAGCTTGTAACACGAACCAGGGCGCGCGCCGCTGCAACGGGCCGCTCCCACAAGGGGAACCGATAGACCGATGACCACGGAATTCACACCTTTCCTGTCGCTATTCGGCGGGCTGCTGATCGGCAGTTCGACCGTGCTTCTGATGCTGACCCTGGGCCGGATCATGGGCGCCACGGGCGTTCTTGCCGGATTTCTTCAGCCGACCTCGGCCTCTGACTGGTCCTGGCGCGCGGCGCTGCTTGCCGGCATGGTGACGGCCCCCATCCTGATGACGGTGGTGACCGGCCAGCCGCCCACGATCCAGGTCCCTGTGAGTACGCTGATGATGATCGTCGGCGGCTTCATCGTCGGGGTCGGTGTCACCTACGGCGCCGGCTGCACCAGCGGCCACGGCGTCTGCGGCATGGCGCGTTTCTCGCCGCGCTCAATCGCCGCGACCGTCACATTCATGATCTTCACCGCGATCACGGTCTACGTGGTCCGTCACGTCTTCGGAGTTTGATATCATGCTGCGCATCATCTCGACTTACCTCATCGGCCTCGTCTTCGGCATCGGGATCATGATGTCCGGCATGGCCAATCCCGCCAAGGTGCTGAACTTCTTCGATGTCTTCGGCACCTGGGACGCGTCGCTCATCTTCGTGATGGGCGGGGCCATCCTGGTGGCCGCTCCGGGCTACTGGCTGGTGGTGGCACGCCCCGCGGGCAAGCCGCTTATGGGCGAGGCCTTTCACGTCCCGCAGAACCGCAAGCTGGACATGAAACTGATCGCCGGCTCCGCCACTTTCGGCGTTGGCTGGGGGATCGCGGGCTTCTGCCCCGGCGGCGCCCTGCCCGCCATCGGCACGCTCAACCCTGCCGTTCTGACGTTCACCGCCGCGCTTGTCGTCGGCATCTTCACCGCAAAGTTCACGCAAAATCTGACCGCACGCCGCGCCAACTCGGCCGCGGCCTGACCCTGACACGGAGAAACAGGACATGACCGACTATCCCGTCAACACCGAGATCAAGCCCGAGGTCCAGGCGTTCTTCGACGACGCCACAAACACGATCTCCTACATCGTGAAGGACCCGACCTCGGACAGCTGCGCCATCGTCGACAGCGTCATGGACATCGACTATGCCGCTGGCCGCATCACCTATGACCACGCCGACGAACTGATCCGCCAAGATCAGGACCAGGGCCTCAAGCTGGAGTGGATCATCGAGACCCACGTTCACGCCGACCACCTGTCCGCCGCGCCCTACATCCAGGAAAAGACCGGCGGCAAGATCGGCATCGGTTCCAAGATCATGGTCGTGCAGGACACCTTCGGAAAGGTCTTCAACGAAGGCACCGAGTTCCAGCGCGACGGCAGCCAGTTCGACGCCCTGTTCGAGGACGGCGACACCTACATGGTCGGCAACATGCCCGTCTTCGCCATGTACACGCCCGGCCACACCCCGGCCTGCATGGTGCATGTGATGGGCGACGCCGCTTTCGTGGGCGACACCCTGTTCATGCCCGATGGCGGCTCGGCCCGGGCGGACTTTCCCGGCGGCGACGCTGCGACACTCTACGACAGCATCCAGAAGGTTCTGGCCCTGCCCGACGAGATGCGCCTGTTCATGTGCCACGACTATGGCCCCGGCGGCCGCGACATCGCCTGGGAAACCACGGTGGGCGAGGAGAAGGCAAACAACATCCACGTCGGCGGCGGCAAGACGAAAGAGGACTTCGTCAAGTTCCGCACCGAGCGCGACGCGCAGCTGGGCATGCCCAAGCTGATAATCCCGTCGCTGCAGGTGAACATGCGCGCGGGCGAGATCCCGACCGACAAGGACGGCAACCCGATGCTCAAGGTGCCTGTCAACGGTCTGTAAGCCGACCCGAGACCGCGCCCCGACTGCAAGGAGAGGACAATGGAATTCAAGACCATCACCGACGCGATCACGGTCAGTCCGCAGGTCTGCCCCGATGAACTGACGGCCATCAAGGAAGCGGGCTATCGCGCGATCATCTGCAACCGCCCCGACGGCGAAGCGGCCGACCAGCCCACCTTCGAAGAGATCGAGGCGGCGGCGAACAAGGTCGGTCTTGAGGCCCGTTACCTGCCCATCGTGGCCGGCAAGGTCAGCGACGCGGATGCCGAGGATTTCGGCACCGCGCTGACCGAGCTGCCGGGCCCGGTCCTGGCCTATTGCCGGACCGGCACCCGGTCGGCCACGCTTTGGTCGCTGGCCAGCGCGGACCGGCTGGACCCGAGCGAGATCCTGTCGAAGACCAAGGCGGCCGGCTATGACATGGCCGGGGTCGTGCGCCGCATCGTCAACGGCGGCAAGACACCCACCGATACGGGCGACGCCAAGTACGACGTGGTGATCGTCGGCGGCGGGGCGGCGGGCGTGGCCGCGGCTGCCTCGATCCTGCAGCGCCGCCAGGGGTTGGAAATCGCCCTCATCGACCCCGCCGACATCCACTACTACCAGCCTGGCTGGACCATGGTGGGCGGCGGTGTCTTCGATGCCTCGACGACCGCCAAGACCATGGGCAGCCTGATTCCCAAGGGCGTGCACTGGCTCAAGTCCGCCGTCGCCGCCTTTGAACCCAAGGACAACGCTGTCGTGCTCGACGGCTGCCGTGTGGTGAAATACGACCGGCTGATCGTGGCGCCGGGGCTCAAGCTCGACTGGAGCGCGGTTGACGGCTTGGTGGACACGCTTGGCAAGAACGGCGTGACCTCGAATTACCGCTACGACCTTGCGCCCTATACCTGGGAGCTGGTCAAGGACCTGAAAGAGGGGCGTGCCCTTTTCACCCAACCGCCCATGCCGATCAAATGCGCGGGCGCGCCGCAGAAGGCCATGTATCTGTCGGCCAACAACTGGGAGGAAATGGGCGTTCTGGACAAGATCGATATCCAGTTCATGAACGCGGGCGGCGTGCTCTTCGGGGTCAAGGACTATGTCCCGGCGCTGGAAAGCTATGTTGAACGCTACGGTGCGAAACTCAATTTCTTCCACAACCTCGTGGCCGTGGATGGCCCCGCGAAAAAGGCGACATTCAAGGTCAACGCGCCCGACGAGGAAGACCGCGAAGTCACCGTCGATTTCGACATGATGCATGTCACGCCGCCGCAGACCGCGCCGGATTTCATCCGGGTTTCGCCGCTCGCGGATGCCGCCGGTTGGGTCGACGTGGACCAGGCCACGCTACGCCACAAGGAGTTCGACAACATCTGGGCGCTGGGCGACGTGATGAACGCTCCCAACGCCAAGACCGCTGCCGCCGCGCGGATGCAGGCCCCGGTGGTCGCCGCCAACGTGCTGGCCGATATCGACGGACACGGGCCGCAGCTGCAATACAACGGCTACGGCTCCTGCCCGCTGACAGTGGAAAAGGGCAAGATCGTCCTGGCCGAGTTCGGCTATGGCGGCACCCTGCTGCCCTCGTTCCCCAAGTGGATAATAAACGGCCAGAAACCCTCGCGCCTGGCCTGGCTGCTCAAGGAACAGGTGCTGCCGCCCGTCTACTGGCGCGCCATGCTCCGGGGCCGCGAATGGCTGGCCCGCCCTGAAAAAGTCAGCGCCAGCTGACCCCCTGACCCTGCGGACCCTTTTACCGGGTCCACCCTCATGGCCGGCGGGGTTCCCCTGCCCCGTCGGCGCTTTCCGATTTCGAAAAGGCCCCCGTGATGCGCGCATTGTCCAGATACCTGCCGATCCTGACCTGGGGTCGCGCCTATGACCGCAACGCCCTGTCAAACGACCTGATCGCGGCGGTGATCGTCACCATCATGCTGATCCCGCAGTCGTTGGCCTATGCGCTGCTGGCCGGGCTGCCGCCCGAGGCCGGGATCTATGCCTCGATCGTGCCGATCATGCTTTATTCCGTCTTCGGTACCAGCCGCGCCCTGGCCGTGGGTCCGGTCGCGGTTGTCTCGCTGATGACCGCCGCCGCCATCGGCGAGGTGGCCCAGCAGGGCACCGCCGGCTATGCCACCGCTGCGCTGACGCTGGCGGGACTGTCGGGAGCGATGCTGCTGACGCTGGGTGTCCTGCGCCTGGGCTTTCTGGCCAACTTCCTGTCGCATCCCGTGATCGCGGGGTTCATCACCGCCAGCGGTATCCTCATCGCCACCAGCCAGCTGTCGAGTGTCCTCGGGATCGACGCCTCGGGGCATACCCTGCCCCACCTGCTGGAAAGCCTGTTCCACAACCTGTCGCAGATCAACTGGATCACTCTGGCCATCGGCACGGCGGCCACCGGGTTCCTGTTCTGGGTGCGCAAGGGGCTCAAGCCGCTGCTGCTGAACGCGGGGCTGGGCCCGCGGCTGGCGGACATCCTGACCAAGGCAGGGCCGGTCGCCGCCGTCGTCGTCACCACGCTGCTGGCCGGGGTATTCCGGCTGGACACGGCCGGCGTGCAGATCGTCGGTGCCGTGCCGCAGGCCCTGCCGCCCTTCACGCTGCCCGACACCTCTTGGGACCTGATCCGCGCACTGTTCATGCCCGCGCTGCTGATCTCGATCATCGGGTTCGTGGAATCAATCTCGGTGGCCCAGACGCTGGCCGCCAAGAAACGCCAGCGCATCGACCCGAACCAGGAGCTGATCGGCCTTGGCGCGGCCAATCTCGGCGCGGCCTTCACCGGCGGCTACCCGGTCACCGGCGGTTTCGCACGTTCGGTGGTTAATTTCGACGCCGGCGCCGAGACACCCGCGGCCGGCGCCTTCACCGCCATCGGTCTGGCCATCGCCGCGGTCGCCCTGACCCCGCTGATCTATTTCCTGCCCAAGGCCACGCTGGCGGCCACGATCATCGTCGCCGTGTTGTCACTCGTGGACCTGTCCATCCTTAAGCGGGCCTGGACCTATTCGCGCGCCGATTTCGCCGCCGTGCTGGCCACCATCCTGCTGACCCTCGGCTTCGGTGTGGAAACCGGGGTGAGCGCGGGCGTGATCCTGTCCATCGCGCTGCATCTCTACAAGACATCGAAACCCCACGTGGCCGAGGTCGGCCTTGTCGCGGGGACCGAGCATTTCCGCAATATCCGCCGCCACCAGGTCGAGACCCATCCGCGCGTCATCACTCTGCGTGTCGACGAAAGCCTCTATTTCGCCAATGCGCGCTTCCTGGAAGACTACCTCTACGACCGGGTGGCAGAGGATTGCGGTCTGTCCGACGTGATCCTGCAATGCACCGCGATCAACGAGGTCGACATGTCCGCGCTGGAAAGCCTCGAGGCGATCAACACGCGCCTCAAGGACCTGGGCATCCGGCTGCACCTGTCAGAGGTCAAGGGCCCGGTGATGGACCGGTTGCGCAGGTCGCATTTCCTCGACGAACTGGGCGGCAAGGTCTTCCTGACGCAGTACGGGGCCTGGACGGATCTGACCGGCGATGGGACCACTCGGGCGGCGTGATCAGCCCGCCTCGCCCCCTGTGGACCCGTTTGCGGGCTGGGGTACAGGGCTGTCGGGGTGATCGAATTCATCCGGCGGCACCGGCTCGCCCACCACACGTGGATCGCAGGCCACCATGGAGCTGCCCCGGTCGCGGATGATCAGCCCGCCGCGGGCACGACACTGCTCGAAGCTCATGCTCGACCCGAGCACGATGTATTCGCGCATGCCGCCCGCGCCACCCGTCATGGCGGCCTCGTCGCAGGCGCCCAGCGCCAGAAGCACCGCCAGCACAGTCAAACCGCGTGTCATTGCTCGCCTCCGCTGCAAGAGCCCGACTCGCGGATCAGCATAGCCCCCGCGAGCGGGAATGTCGCCTCAATAGGGCATGGGATAGGCGCGATGGGCGGCGTCGATGTCGGCCAGTACCGCCTCGGAGAGGGTCATCGCGTCGCCCGCCAGCATGTGCTCCAGCTGCGCGCGCGTCGTCGCCCCGAAGATCGCCGACACCGGGAAGGGCCGCGTGCGCTGCCATGCCATGGCCATGTGCACCGGGTCCAGCCCGTGTTTCGCCGCCACGTCGAGATAGGCCTGCACCGCCGGCAGCACGCGCGGCGTCATGCGGCCCCCAAGGCTGGCGTTGCCCCCGTCGCGGCGCGACCCGGCGGGCGTCACGTCGCCCTGGTACTTTCCCGTCAGCAGTCCGGCGCCCAGCGGCGAGAAGGACAGCAGGGTCACGTCCTCGTTCACCGCCATCTCGGCCATGTCGGTGTCATAAAGACGGCAGAGCAACGAGTATTCGTTCTGCACGCTGGCCATGCGCGGCGCGCCGAGCTGCTCGGCCAGGTCGATCCAGCGGGTGCAGCCCCAGGCGCTTTCGTTGGACATGCCGAAGGCGCGGATCTTGCCGGCCTTGCGCGCCCGCTCCAGCCCTTCGAGGACACCGGCCATGTGGTCCATGGTCCGCTCACGGTCCTGACCAGAGGGATCGAAGGTCCAGTTCTGGCGGAACATGTAGGACCCGCGCATGGGCCAGTGCAGCTGGTAGAGGTCGATCCAGTCGGTGCCAAGGCGGCGCAGCGAGTCATCGATCAGCATCTCGATGTTATCGGGGCCATACCCTTCGCCATCGCGGATCATGCGGCTGTCGCCGCCCGCCTTGGTGGCCAGCACCACCCGATCGCGCTTGCCGCTGGCCGCGAACCACCGGCCGATCATTTCCTCGCAGGTGCCGACGGTTTCAGGGCGCACCGGGTTCACCGGATACATCTCGGCGGTATCGAAGAAGTCGATCCCCGCCTCCAGCGCCATGTCCATCTGCGCAAAGGCGTCGTGCTGCGGCGTCTGCGAACCGAAGGTCATGGTGCCAAGGCACCAGTCGCTGACCGCGATCCCCGTGCGGCCCAGTTCCAACCTGTTCATGTTCCGTCCCCTTGTTCGCTCTGTTCCTCGTGTCGCGGCGACGATAGCTTAATGACACCCAGCAACAAGCGATTCAGGCCCGGCCATTCCCCGCCCCGCGTATCATCGGCGACCACGCCTGTCGCATAGCGACAACAGTGCCGCCCCGCCCCGGCCCAGGATGATCCCATGCGCATGATCGTTTCCTTCGCCGCGCTTCTGCTCTCGGCGCTTCTGTTGCAGCTGTCCTCGGGTGGCGTCGGGCCGCTGGACGCGCTGACCGGACTCGGCGCCGGGTTCACCCGGGCACAGGTGGGGTTCCTTGGCTCGGCGCATTTCGTGGGGTTTTTCATCGGTTGCTGGTGGGCGCCGCGACTGATGGGCAATGTCGGACATTCGCGGGCCTTCGCCGTATTGACCGCGATGGGCGCGATCGGGCTGGCGGGCCACGTGCTGATCCAGTCCCCTCTGGCCTGGGCGCTGCTGCGCATCGGCACCGGCATCTGCATCGCGGGCTGCTACACGGTGATCGAGGCCTGGTTGCAGGCCAAGGTCACCAACAGCACGCGCGGGCGCACGATGGGAATCTACCGCGCGGTGGACATGGGCGGCAGCCTGGTCGCACAACTGATGATCGGGATGCTGGCCGACCTTCAGACCTATGTCGCCTATACCCTTCTGACCATGCTTTGCGTGGCCTCGCTGTTACCGCTGGCACTGACCCGGCTGCCCCAGCCCGATACGCCCGAGGCGACCCGGCTGCGCCCCTTGCTGGCATGGCAGATGTCGCCGCTGGCCGTGGCGGGGGTGCTGGTCGCGGCGCTTTCGGGGGCCTCCTTCCGGATGGTCGGCCCGATCTACGGACAGGAAGTCGGCCTGGACCCCGGCCGGATCGGCCTGTTTCTGGCCGCATTCGTCGCAGGCGGCGCGCTGGCGCAATACCCCACCGGCTGGCTTGCGGACCGTTTCGACCGGCGCTGGGTGCTGGTCTGGCTGTCGGTGGCCGCTGTCGGCGCCTGCCTCGTGACCGTGACCGCCGCGGGACTTGGCGAAGGGGCGATCCTGCTGGCCGCCACGCTGTTCGGGCTGACCACCTTCCCGGTCTATTCCGTGGCCACCGCTCATGCGCACGACTTTGCCAGTGCCGACCAGCGGGTCGAACTGTCGGCGGCGCTGATGTTCGTCTTCGCGCTGGGGGCCATCGCCGCGCCCTGGACCACATCGATCCTGATCGAGCATTTCGGTCCGGCGGCCATGTTCCATTTCGTGGCACTGGGGCACATAGGCCTGATCGTCTTCGGTGTCGCGCGGATGCGCGTGCGGGGCGCCCCGGCCCGGCGCACGCGCTACGTTTGGGCGCCGCGAACCTCTTTCACCATCGGCCGCCTTCTGGGGCGGAGCCGCGACCGGGACGAGGCCGGCAACTGACACGCCCCCTCTGGCCCTTCCCGGCCCGAGCGATTACACGGGGCCTGCGGACACCCATCAACAGGGAGACGTCATGGCCCGGCACCTCATCACCTCGGCGATCCCCTACATCAACGGGATCAAGCACCTCGGAAATCTCGTGGGAAGCCAGCTTCCGGCAGATCTCTTCGCGCGCTACCTGCGCGGGCGCGGGCACGAGGTGCTGTTCCTCTGCGCCACGGACGAACACGGAACCCCGGCCGAGCTGGCCGCCGCAAAGGCGGGTAAACCGGTGGCCGACTACTGCGCCGAGATGTGGCAGGTCCAGTCCGACATCGCCGAGGGCTTCGGCCTGTCCTTCGACCATTTCGGGCGCTCGTCCTCCAATGCCAACCACAAGCTGACCCAGCATTTCGCCAGGAAACTGGACGAGGCCGGGTTGATCCGCGAGGTCAGCGAAACCCAGATGTATTCCAAGGCCGATGGCCGTTTCCTGCCAGACCGCTATATCGAGGGCACCTGCCCCGAGTGCGGCTTCGAATCCGCGCGCGGCGACCAGTGTGACAACTGCACCAAGCAGCTGGACCCGGTGGACCTGATCAACCCGCATTCGACGATTTCCGGCGCAACCGACCTGGAAATGCGCAAGACCAAGCACCTCTACCTGTGCCAATCCAAGTTGAAAGACCGGCTGGAAGACTGGATCGACACCCGCGAGGGCTGGCCGGTGCTGACCACCTCGATCGCCAAGAAATGGCTGAATGACGGCGACGGACTGCAGGATCGCGGCATTACCCGCGACCTTGACTGGGGCATCCCGGTGCAGCGTGGCGACGACCCCTGGCCGGGCATGGAGGGCAAGGTCTTCTACGTCTGGTTCGACGCCCCAATCGAATACATCGCCTGCGGACAGGAATGGGTCGATGCCGGCAAGGGCGACGACTGGGAACGTTGGTGGCGCACCGACAAGGGCGCGGACGACGTGACCTATACCCAGTTCATGGGCAAGGATAACGTGCCCTTCCATACGTTGTCCTTCCCGGCCACGATCCTGGGGTCGGGCGAGCCCTGGAAACTGGTCGATTACATCAAGTCGTTCAACTACCTCAACTACGACGGCGGCCAGTTCAGCACCTCGCGCGGGCGCGGCGTCTTCATGGACCAGGCACTCGAGATCCTGCCCGCGGATTACTGGCGCTGGTGGCTGCTGTCGCACGCGCCGGAATCGGCGGATGCCGAATTCACCTGGGAAAGTTTCCAGTCAGGCGTCAACAAGGACCTGGCCGATGTTCTTGGCAATTTCGTCAGCCGCGTAACCAAGTTCTGCCGCTCGAAGTTCGGCGAGGCGGTGCCGTCGGGCGGCGCGATGGGCGCACCCGAACAGGCCCTGGTCGAGGACCTGACCCGCCGCATTGCCGCCTACGCGGCGCACATGGACGCCATCGAGGTCCGCAAGGCCGCCGCCGAACTGCGCGCCATCTGGGCCGTGGGCAACGAGTACCTGCAAGAGGCCGCGCCCTGGGCCACTTTCAAGCAAGACCCGGACAAAGCTGCCATGCAGATCCGCCTGGCGCTGAACCTGGTCCGGCTTTACGCGGTGCTTTCGGCCCCCTTCATCCCCGGGGCCTCAGCGACCATGTTGCAGGCAATGAATGCCCCCGATGCGGACTGGCCCAATGACGTGCAAGAAGCACTCGGGGCGCTTCCGGCCGGCCATGGCTTCACAGTGCCCGACAACCTCTTCACCAAGATCACCGACGACCAGCGCGACGACTGGCAAACCCGCTTCGCCGGCGCCCGGGCCTGAGCCCACCCCGCGCATCACGTCCTCAATGTCAGGATCAAGGCACGCGGAAGCGCCCCTTTCTGGTACCCGCGGCCGGCACCCACATATTGTATGTGCTAGTTCGCCTCTGTCCACATTTGCCACATTTAGGCTTAAAAACTTGGTCCTGTCTGTCTTTGCTTGTCTTGTGCTGTTCGGTCCTATCCAATACCCTAGGGTGTATATTTGGGTGGACGAGAAATGAGAGCACGGAACAGGCTGACAGCGGGGTTTCTGAAGTCGCCACCGGCAGGCAAACACTGTGATGGCGCCGGTCTTTGGCTGATCAAGCGCGCCGACGGTGGCGCACAATGGATGCTGCGCGTGACCGTGCACGGGCGGCGGCGCGAAATGGGCCTGGGCGGATTTCCGTCGCTCGGCTTGGCAGACGCACGAAAGGTGGCCGAGCGCTGGCGCAACGTTGCAGCTTCAGGGCGCGATCCGGTCAAGGAACGCGCTGCTGAAGAGCGCGCTGCACGGCGCGAGGACATATCCTTGGCGGTGCTGACCCATGATGCGTTCGAGGCGCGAAAGGCTGAACTGAAGAACGACGGCTCAGCGGGACGGTGGCTGTCGCCGCTGACGATTCATGTTCTGCCCAAGCTCGGCAAAGTGCCCGTGACAGACCTTGACCAGCGCGACATTCGCGACACGCTGGCGCCGATCTGGCACACAAAGTCGGATACGGCCCGCAAGGCGTTGAACCGGATCTCGATCGTCATGCGCCACGCGGCGGCTCTGGGCCTGGACGTGGATCTGCAGGCGACGGACAAAGCCAAGGCGTTGCTGGGTAAGTCCCGACACAAACCCAGGAATATCCCCGCCATGTCCTGGGTGGACGTGCCGGCCTTTTATGCCAGTCTCGAAGAGCCCAATCTGACGCACCTGGCCTTGCGGCTCCTGATCCTGACAGGCGTACGCTCTGGACCGCTTCGCAAGCTCAGGCTCGACGAGATCGAGGGAGACGTCTGGACGATCCCGGCCTGCAACATGAAAGGGCGTGTGGAC
>Ga0102928_1000135_pt1 | contig 40638 bp, 35 predicted proteins | sample SalPonR1_B_D1_MG_FD_78504 | JGI IMG/M metagenome (GOLD analysis project Ga0102928, IMG submission 78504) | Salt pond soil microbial communities from South San Francisco under conditions of wetland restoration - Salt Pond MetaG R1_B_D1_MG | ecosystem: Environmental > Aquatic > Marine > Intertidal...
ACGCACCGGGTCGAGCATCGCGTCGATGTCGTTCGACAGGCTGTCCAGCTCCGCGCGGGCTGCCGTCGCATTCGCGAAGTAGGCGCCGGCGTTGCCGGGGTCGGCTTGCGAAAGCTGGGCGGCGATGGCGTTCAGCCAGACGGCGGCGTTGTCGGGCGAAAGCCAGGCGTGGGGGTCATGCGCGCCGTGATCATGGCCCGCGTGGGCGTCCTCATGGTCGCCGTGGCCCTCATCGTCATGATCATCATGCCCGTGATCATCATGCCCGTGATCATCATGCCCGTGATCATCATGACCCTCGTCCCCATGGTTGCCATGCTCGTCGTGGGCGTGCTCTTCCTCTCCATGATCGTGGACATGCGCCTCGAACAACGCGCCCTCCCGGATCGGCAACCGGGTCACGCCATCGGCCTCTAGCAGTTCGGTGACCGCGGCGCCGGTGGCCACGGTGCTGATGGCGTCCGCCAGCCATGGCGTCAGGCCGGGGCCGATCCAGAAGACCAGGTCGGCCTCTTGCAGGGCGGCGGCCTCGGAGGGGCGCAGGCTGTATTCATGGGGGGTGGCGCCCGGGGCGACGATCAGGTCCGGGGTGCCGATCCCTTCCATGACGCGTGCCACCAGCGAATGAACAGGCGCGATGTCCACGGCCACGTCCGGCACATCGGCCAGCGCGGTTCCGGCCATGAGCGTGGCGGCGACAGAGAGGGGCAGGCGGGTTCTGGACATCGGCGTCTCCATGTGATTGTGTAACATTAGTGGCTGAATAGATGATATGAGATAACATGACAAGCCTTGAAGTGGGCACCGATACAGGCACCGAGAGAAGCCCCGACCATCCCGCCGAGCCGGTGGGCTTCGGGACGCACGACCACGCCAGTTGCATTTCCGACGGGTTGGCCCAGGCCGAGGCCCAATGCGCCGCCGAAGGCTTGCGTCTGACCCCCGTGCGGCGCAAGGCGCTGGAAATCCTGCTGCAGGAGCATCGCGCACTGGGCGCCTACGATATGCTCGACCGGCTGCGCGGTGCGGGATTCGGCTCGCAGCCGCCGGTAGCCTACCGGGCGCTGGAGTTCCTGGTGGCCAACGGCTTTGCGCACAAGATCGAGTGCCTCAATGCCTTCATCGCCTGCGCCCATCCCGGCGCGCGGCACACGCCCGCATTCATGATCTGCCGCGCCTGCGAATCGGTGGCCGAGGCCCAGGCCGCACCCGCCCGCGGCAGCCTTGGCAAGGCCGCGCGCGCCACCGGGTTCCGTATCGAGCGCACGGTGGTCGAGGCAGAGGGCCTCTGCCCCGCCTGCCAGGACGGTGGCGCGCAATGAGCCTGATCACCGCGGAAAGCCTCAGCGCGGGCTACGGCGCCGATCCGGTGCTGCGCAACGTGTCCTTCGCGATCGAGCCGGGAGAGATCGTCACCGTGGTCGGCCCCAACGGGTCTGGCAAGACGACGCTGCTGCGCACGCTGATCGGGGCGCTGCGCCCCACGGCGGGGCGTATCCGCCGCAAGCCCGGCCTGCGGGTCGGATACGTGCCGCAGAAACTGCACATTGACCGGACCCTGCCGATGACCGTCGAGCGGTTCCTGCGCCTGCCGGGCCGCAGTTCTCGGGCCGCCTGTTCCCGCGCGCTCGAGAGTGCCGGTGTGCCGGACCTGTTGCAGCGGCAGATGGCGGGCCTGTCGGGCGGTCAGTTCCAGCGCGTCCTGCTGGCGCGTGCCTTGATCGAGACGCCGGACCTTCTTTTGCTGGACGAGGCGACGCAGGGGCTCGACCAGCCCGGCTCTGCCGCCTTCTATACCCAGATCGACGCGGTCCGGCACGGGACCGGCTGCGCGGTGCTGATGATCAGTCACGAGTTGCACGTCGTCATGAGCGCCTCGGACCGGGTGATCTGCCTCAACGGCCATGTCTGTTGCCAGGGCACCCCGGCGGTGGTTTCGGCGGCGCCGGAATACCGCGCGCTCTTCGGGAGCGGCACGGGGGGGGCGCTGGCGCTCTACCGGCACGATCACGACCACAGTCACGACCATGACGGGGCCTGCACCCACGACCAGCCCGGCAAGGAGGCCGCCGAGTGATGCTGGACGATTTCATGACCCGCGCCGTGCTGGCCGGGGTCGGCGTGGCCATTGCCGCGGCCCCGCTGGGCAGTTTCGTGGTCTGGCGCCGGATGGCCTATTTCGGCGATGCCACCGCGCATGCGGCGATCCTCGGCGTGGCGCTTTCGCTGGCCTTGCAGGTGTCGATCTTTGCCGGGGCCATGGCGGTGGCCCTGGCCATGGCGCTGACCGTCACGGCGCTGTCGGGGCGCGGCTATGCCATGGACACGCTGCTTGGGGTGCTCGCGCATTCGGCGCTGGCCTTCGGACTGGTCGCGGTGTCCTTCCTGTCGGGAATCCGCATCGACCTGATGGCCTATCTCTTTGGCGACATCCTGGCGGTGTCGCGCGGCGACCTCGCGGTGATCTGGGGTGGCGCGGCGCTGGTCGTCGGGCTGATCGGCTGGCGCTGGTCGGCGCTTCTGACCGCCACCCTGAACGAGGAACTGGCCCATGCCAGCGGTATAAACCCGCGCCGCGAACAGCTGGTGCTGACCCTGGCGCTTGCGATCACCGTGGCCGTGGCGATCAAGGTGGTCGGCGTGCTGCTGATCGCGGCCATGTTGATCATTCCGGCAGCCGCGGCGCGGCCGCTGGCCCGCACGCCTGAACAGATGGCCCTGATCGCGGCAGTCCTCGGCAGCGGCTCGGCCATCGTGGGGCTGCGCGCGGCCTATGTCCTCGACACGCCGGCGGGGCCGTCGATTGTCTGTGTCGCGGCGCTGGTCTTTCTGACCACCAGCCTTTTGCAGGGGCTCATGGTGGGGCAGGGGCGCTGACGATCGGCGCGCGCGCAGGTTCCGGTCTCTGATCTGGATCAATCAAATCCGGCACGGTATATGCGACAAATCGACCGGCTGGCCGACAGCTCCAAGAAGATGGACCCATGACATGCGCCTGACAACCCGGACCAACCTTGCCTCTCGCGTTCTGATGTTCTGCGCGGTCAACGAGGGGCGGCTCGTGCGGTCTGGCGAGGTGGCTGAGACCTGCAACGCCTCGGCCAACCATATCGCCCGGGTGGTCAACCTGCTGCACGCGGGGGGGTTCATCGAGACGGTGCGCGGCCGCACCGGGGGGCTCCGGCTGGCCGCGCCGCCCGAGCAAATCTCGATGGGCGAGGTGTTTCGCGTTTTCGAGGCCGACATCCCCTTCGCGGAATGCTTCGACCCCGAGACGAACACCTGCCCGCTGATTGGCACATGCCGGTTGCGCCATGCCCTGACGCGGGCGCTCGCGGCATTCTACGACGAATTGGATCGTTTGACCCTGGCGGACCTCGTCGAGGGCAACTGCGGGCTACACGGGTTGCTCGCGCTGCCCGAGGTGCTGGGCGAGGCCTGCGCGGCGCCCGGCTGAGTCAGGGGCCGCGGCTCGGCATAAACCTGCTGTTAACCTTGGCGCCGCATGCTCATGGTTAAGAATTCTATTGAAATGTTCCTGTTTTGGCCCCATACCGTGGAACAAGACGCGAACACGGCACCAATTGCTGCCCGCGGGCGGGTATGGAATAAGGGTTTCACACATGGCAACGGCAGATCTCCTCAACATGACAGACAAAGCATCGGCAGATAAGCAAAAGGCCCTCGATTCCGCCCTGGCGCAGATCGAGCGGCAATTCGGCAAGGGGTCCATCATGAAGATGGGCGGCGACAATGCCATGCGCGACATCGAGGCGACCTCGACCGGGTCGCTCGGCCTGGATATCGCGCTGGGCATCGGCGGGCTGCCCAAGGGCCGCATCATCGAGATCTACGGTCCCGAATCGTCGGGCAAGACCACGTTGACGCTGCACGCCGTGGCCGAGGAACAGAAAAAGGGCGGCGTCTGCGCCTTCGTTGACGCCGAGCACGCGCTTGATCCGCAGTATGCCAAGAAACTGGGTGTCGACCTGGACGAGCTTTTGATCTCGCAGCCCGACACGGGCGAACAGGCGCTGGAAATCACCGATACGCTGGTCCGATCGGGCGCGGTCAACATGATCGTGGTCGACTCGGTCGCCGCGTTGACCCCGAAATCCGAGCTTGAGGGCGACATGGGCGACAGCAGCGTCGGTGTCCAGGCCCGCCTGATGAGCCAGGCGATGCGCAAATTGACCGGCTCGATGAGCCGGTCCAACTGCATGGTCGTCTTCATCAACCAGATCCGCATGAAGATCGGTGTCATGTTCGGCAGCCCCGAGACCACCACCGGCGGCAACGCGCTGAAATTCTATTCTTCCGTGCGGCTCGACATCCGGCGCATCGGCGCGGTCAAGGACCGTGACGAGGTCGTGGGCAACGCCACCCGCGTCAAGGTCGTCAAGAACAAGGTCGCTCCGCCCTTCAAGCAGGTGGAATTCGACATCATGTATGGCGAGGGCATATCGAAGAACGGCGAGCTTCTCGACCTGGGCGTAAAGGCCGGCGTGGTCGAGAAATCGGGCGCCTGGTTCAGCTACGGTGACGAGCGCATCGGCCAGGGGCGCGAGAACGCCAAGACCTTCCTGAAGGAAAATGCCGCCATCGCCCATGATATCGAGGACAAGATCCGCGCCGCCCACGGGCTGGAGTTCGACTCGCCGCCCGATGGCGACGACGACGCCCTTGTCGAGGGCTGAGCGCCGGGCGGCGCGACAGACCGAAAATCGGGGGCACCGGTCGTTTGGCCGGTGCCCCTTTCGCATCCGCGCCCTGTGGACAGTCGCGCGGCCCAAGGCTATTTCTGACCGGCCATAAACCCCGGGATGCGATCATGACCAGCCTTGCCGATATCCGCAGCACTTTCCTCGACTATTTCAAGCGTCAGGGCCACGCCGTCGTGCCCAGTTCGCCCCTGGTGCCGCGCAACGATCCGACGCTGATGTTCACCAATTCCGGGATGGTGCAGTTCAAGAATCTTTTCACCGGCCTGGAACATCGCGACTACCAGCGCGCCACCACCAGCCAGAAGTGCGTGCGGGCGGGCGGCAAGCACAATGATCTGGACAATGTCGGCTATACCGCCCGGCACCATACCTTCTTCGAAATGCTGGGAAATTTCAGCTTCGGCGACTATTTCAAGGCCGAGGCGATCCCCTTCGCCTGGGAACTGCTGACCCGGGAGTTCGGCATCGACCCGTCGCGCCTGCTGACAACGATCTACCATACCGATGACGAGGCCCATGCGCTGTGGCGCAAGATCGGCGTTCCCGACGACCGGATCATCCGCATCGATACCGCTGACAACTTCTGGCAGATGGGGCCGACCGGCCCCTGTGGCCCCTGCACGGAAATCTTCTACGATCACGGCGATCACATTCCCGGCGGCCCGCCGGGCAGCCCGGACGAGGACGGGGACCGTTTCATCGAGATCTGGAACATCGTTTTCATGCAGAACGAGCAGTTCGAGGACGGTTCAATGAAAGCATTGGACATGCAGTCCATCGACACCGGCATGGGGCTGGAACGGATCGGCGCGCTGTTGCAGGGCAAGCACGACAATTACGACACCGACCTGATGCGCGCGCTGATCGAGGCCAGCGCGAATGCCACGAGCGTGGACCCCGATGGCGGTGGCAACGTGCATCACCGGGTGATTGCCGATCACCTGCGCTCTACCTCTTTCCTGATCGCCGAGGGGGTGCTGCCGGGCAACGAGGGGCGCGGTTACGTGCTGCGCCGGATCATGCGCCGGGCCATGCGCCACGCACACCTGCTGGGCGCAAAGGACCCGGTCATGCACCGGCTTGTTCCGGAACTGGTCAAGCAGATGGGCGGGCATTACCCGGAACTGAGCGAACGCCAGGCCACGATCGAGGAAACCCTGCTGGGGGAAGAGCAGCGTTTTCGCCAGACCCTTGACCGGGGCCTGAAACTGCTGGCCGAGGAAACCTCGGACATGAAGGAAGGTGAGGCGCTTGCCGGGCAAACCGCCTTCAAGCTCTATGACACCTACGGGTTTCCGCTGGACCTTACACAGGATGCCCTGCGCGACCGAGGAATCCAGGTCGATACCGATGGCTTCGATGCGGCGATGGCCGAGCAGAAGGCCAAGGCGCGCGCGGCCTGGGCCGGATCGGGCGAGGCGGCGGACGCCGACGTCTGGTTCGACATCGCAGATGAGCACGGGGCGACGGATTTCCTGGGCTATGACACCGAAAAGGCCGAGGGCCAGGTCGTCGCGATCGTCCGTGGCGGCGACAGGACCGAGAGCGCCAAGGCGGGCGAGACCGTGCAGGTTGTCTGCAACCAGACACCCTTCTACGCAGAGGCCGGCGGCCAAGTGGGCGACAGCGGCACGCTGACGACGGACACCGGCGCAGCCCGGATCACCGACACGAAAAAGGCCGCCGGGGTCTTCATCCACTTCGCGGAGGTCACCGAAGGCGAGATGTCCACGGGCCAGGGCGCGGAACTGGAAGTAAACCACGCCCGCCGCACCACGATCCGCGCCAACCACTCTGCCACGCACCTGCTGCACGAAGCCCTGCGCGAGGCGCTGGGGGATCACGTCGCGCAGCGCGGCTCGCTCAATGCGCCCGACCGTCTGAGGTTCGACTTCAGCCACGCCAAGCCGATCTCTCTGGACGAGATCCGCGCGATCGAGACCCGCGTGAACGGGATGATCCGCCAGAACAGCCCCGTCACCACCCGCATCATGACACCCGATGATGCCCGGTCGCTGGGTGCGCAGGCGCTCTTTGGCGAGAAATACGGCGACGAGGTGCGTGTCGTTTCCATGGGCAAGGCCGAGACCGGCAAGGGGCTGGACGGGCAGACCTGGTCGATCGAGCTTTGCGGCGGCACCCATGTGCGCCAGACCGGCGATATCGGCGCCTTCGTGTGCCTGTCCGACAGCGCCTCCAGCGCGGGGGTTCGCCGGATCGAGGCGCTGACCGGGCAGGCCGCGCTGGACTATCTGACGGGGCAGGACCACCGGTTGGCCGAAGCGGCGCTGGCGCTGAAAACCCGGCCGGACGACGTACCCGACCGCCTCAGGACGGTCCTCGAGGAGCGTCGCGCCCTCCAGAACGAGGTTGCGCAGCTCAGACGCGAACTTGCGATGGGCGGCGGCGGATCGAACGGGCCCGACGCACGGGAGATCAATGGTATACCCTTCACCTCTCAGGTGCTGTCCGGGGTGACCGGCAAGGACCTTCCCGGTATCATCGACGACATGAAGGGCCGGATGGGCAGCGGGGCCGTCTTGCTGATCGCCGATGCGGGCGACAAGGCGGCGGTGGCCGCAGGCGTGACACCGGACCTGACCGAAACCGTCAGCGCCGTGGACCTTGTCCGCGCAGCCGTGGGCGAGTTGGGTGGCAAGGGTGGCGGCGGCCGCCCGGACATGGCCCAGGGCGGCGGAAAGGATGCGGGCAATGCCCAGGCCGCCATCGCGGCGGCGGAAAAGGTGTTGGGCTGAGCGCCGAGCCGATCGCGCGAAACGAGGTCCCGCGTCCCGAAGACGCGCCACATATGCCGCGTAGACGGAGGCCCGTGCCGCCGAACGCGGCCGGCGTTTCCCGGTAAAGGCGAGGCAACGCGTGCTCGAGCGGCCGGATGCGCGACCGCCACTGTGTCGCGGAATTCCCCGATTGCGCCACCGCGGAAGCGTGGTATGACAGGTTGCCAGACGACGACAGTCTGCCAAATGCCCGGCGCGCCGCGCCGCGTGTTCTCGTTATGATGGAGGGGACCTGATGCCCGCACTCTGGATTGCCCATGTCACGGTGACGGACCCTGACGCCTATGGCGAATACGCCAAGCTGGCCGGACCGGCCGTTGCCAAGCATGACGGCACTTTCCTGGCCCGTGGGGGTCGCGTCGTGCAACTGGAAGGCAAAGAACGGCCGCGAAACGTGGTTGCACGCTTCCCGTCGGTCGAGGCGGCCGTGGAGTGCTACAACAGCCCCGACTACCAGGAGGCGCTGAGCCACGCGCGCGGCGCGTCCGAGCGCGAGCTCATGGTCATCGAAATCGACGAGTAACCTGTTTCCCGGGCCTGTCGGCCACGGGAATAAAGGCGTGCAATCCTGGTCAGCCTGCCGCCTTGGCTTGGCGTTTGCGCTCGTGGGGGTCAAGGTGACGCTTGCGCAGGCGGATGGCGTTGGGCGTGACCTCGACCAGTTCGTCATCGTCGATATAGGCGATGGCTTCTTCCAGCGAGAGCGTCACAGGCGTGGTCAGGCGCACCGCCTCATCCGTGCCCGAAGCACGCACGTTCGTGAGCTTCTTGCCCTTGAGCGGGTTGACCTCGAGGTCGTTTTCACGGGAATGCTCGCCGATGATCATGCCCTGGTAGACGTCCGTCTGGGCGCCGATGAACATCTTGCCGCGGTCCTCCAGGTTCCACAGGGCAAAGGCGACGGATTGGCCGTTCTCCATCGAGATCAGCACCCCGTGGCGGCGGCCGGGAATCGGGCCCTTGTGCGGGGCCCAGCCGTGGAACATGCGGTTGAGCACGCCGGTGCCGCGCGTGTCGGTCAGGAATTCGCCATGGTAACCGATGAGCCCGCGCGCGGGCACGTGGGCCACGATCCGCGTCTTGCCCGCCCCGGCCGGTTTCATCTCGACCAGTTCGCCCTTGCGCGGGCCGGTCAGCTTTTCGATCACGGCACCGGAATGGTCGTCGTCCACGTCGATGGTGACTTCCTCGATCGGTTCCATGCGCTGGCCGTCCTGCTCCTGGAACAGGACCCGGGGGCGCGAGATCGACAGTTCGAAGCCCTCGCGGCGCATATTCTCGATCAGAACGCCCATCTGCAATTCGCCGCGTCCGGCGACGTCGAAGGCCTCGCCACCGGGCGTATCCGTGACCTTGATGGCGACGTTGATCTCGGCCTCCCTCATCAGGCGCTCTCGGATCACGCGAGACTGGACCTTCTTGCCGTCGCGGCCGGCCAGCGGGCTGTCGTTGATGCCGAAGGTGACGCTGATGGTCGGCGGGTCGATTGGCTGGGCCGGGATCGCCGCGGTGACCTCGGGGGCGCAGATCGTGTCGGCCACGGTGGCCTTGGCCATGCCAGCGATGCTGATGATATCGCCGGCAACGGCTTCCTCGATGGGCTGCTGGGCCAGGCCCCGGAAGGCCAGGATCTTGGAGACCCGGAAGCTCTCGATCTTGTCGCCCTTGCGGCTGAGGGCCTGCACGGTGGCCCCCGGTTTCAGCGTACCGCTTTCCACCCGGCCCGTCAGGAGCCTGCCAATGAAGGGGTCGGCGCCCAGTGTGACCGCGAGCATGGAAAACGACTCGGACTTGGCTGAGATCTGCCGGGGCTCGGGCACGTGATCGACGATCATGCTGAAGAGCGCGGTAAGGTCCTTTTGCGGACCGTCGATTTCGGCGTCGGCCCAGCCTGCGCGTCCCGAGGCGTAGAGATAGGGGAAATCGAGCTGGTCCTCGTCGGCATCCAGGGCCGAGAAGAGGTCGAAAACCTCGTCGAGGGCGCGGTCGGGTTCGGCGTCGGGCTTGTCGACCTTGTTGAGCACCACGATGGGCCGCAGCCCCAGGGCCAGCGCCTTGGAGGTGACGAACTTGGTCTGCGGCATCGGCCCCTCGGCGGCATCCACCAGCAGCACCACGCCATCGACCATCGACAGGATGCGTTCCACTTCGCCGCCGAAGTCCGCGTGGCCTGGCGTGTCCACGATGTTGATGCGCGTCTCGCCCCATTCGACGCTGGTTGCCTTGGCCAGGATCGTGATGCCGCGCTCGCGTTCGAGGTCGTTGGAATCCATGGCGCGCTCGGCCACGGCCTGGTTTTCGCGGAAGACCCCGGATTGCTTGAGAAGCTCGTCCACGAGCGTGGTCTTGCCGTGGTCGACGTGGGCGATGATGGCGATATTGCGCAGGTCCATGCGGGTGTCCTTTGGAAGAGTTGCGCAGGCCATATCGCGGGGCCGGGCGAAAGGGTAGGGGGTGTGTTCAAATTGTCTGCTGCGCAGCCATTATTTGCCTGATTGGGGCGCTGCCCCAAACCCCGGGATATTTCCGGCCAGAAGACGCCTAGTGGACGGCGGTCTTGGAAAAGAGCTGGATGATCACGATCCCGGCGAGGATCAGGGCCATGCCGAACACGGCGGGCAGGTCCAGCGTCTGCCGGAACACCAGCCAGCCGATCAGCGCGATGAAAACGATGCCCAGTCCCGACCACATGGCATACATGATGCCCACGGGCATGTATCGCAGCGTCAGCGAGAGCAGGTAGAAACTGATCGCGTAGGCAACGACGACCAGGACCGATGGCCAGAGCCGGGTGAACTGCTGGCTGGCCTGCAGGGCGGAGGTGCCGATGGTTTCGGCGGCGACGGCGAGCATCAGCCAGATGAAATGCTTTGGCATGGATTATCGTCCCGTGTAGCGGTCATGGCGGTGGTTGGTGGCGATGATCAGGTTGGCGACCACCGCGCCAGCCAGCGAGAAGAGCACCAGCCGCGGTTCCATGATGGCGAAAGCCGCGGCGAAGAGCGCCACGTCGAAGGCCAACTGGACATAGCCCGCGCGGAACCCGGTGCGGTCCTGGATCACCAGCCCCAGCACGCCGACCCCGCCCAGCGAGGCGCCGTGGCGGAAGATCACGATCAGGCCCAGCCCGGTGACGCCGCCGATCAGCAGCGCGCCAAGCACCGGGTCCAGTTGGTCGAAGCGGACGAGGCCCGGGAAGGTCTCTGCCATCACGGACAACAGGGTGACGCAGACCAGGCTCTTGACCACGAAGCGGCGGCCCAGCCGCACCCAGCCCAGCCAGTAGAAGGGCAGGTTGAGCACGAAGAAGATCGGGCCGAAAGACCAGCCGGTAACATAGGACAGGAGCACCGCCAGCCCGGCCGTCTGCCCGGTGATCAGGCCCAGGTGCGTGAGCATGGTGATGCCCAGCGCGCACATGGCCGTGCCGAGGGCGAAGGCCTGGGCGTCTTCCAGCGTGGAATGCGGGGTCGTGGGGATATCCTGCGCCATGCGCGTCCGCTAGGCCACCGTGCGGCCGGTGTCAAAACGAAAAGCCCCGCGGGCTGAATGGCCAATCGCGGCTCTGGCGTGGCTCAGCCCTTGAGCGCCTTGTCCAGGTTCGCGTCGATCCTTTCGAGGAAGCCCTCGGTCGTCAGCCAGCGCTGGTCGGGGCCCACAAGCAGGGCCAGGTCCTTGGTCATGTCGCCGCTTTCGACCGTGTCCACGATGACCCTCTCCAGGGTTTCGGCAAAGGTCTTGAGCGCCGCGTTGCCGTCCAGCTTGGCCCGGTGCTTGAGCCCCCCGGTCCAGGCATAGATCGAGGCGATGGAATTGGTCGAGGTCGCCTCGCCCTTCTGGTGCTGGCGGTAGTGGCGGGTGACGGTGCCATGGGCGGCCTCGGCCTCGACGATCTTGCCATCGGGGGTCATCAGTTGCGATGTCATCAGGCCAAGGCTGCCGAAGCCCTGCGCCACGGTGTCCGACTGCACGTCGCCATCGTAGTTCTTGCAGGCCCAGACGAAGCCGCCGTTCCACTTCATGGCACAGGCGACCATGTCGTCGATCAGGCGGTGTTCGTACCAGATGCCGGCCGCGTCGAACCTGTCCTTGAACTCTTCCTCGAAGACCCGCTGGAACAGCTGCAGAAACTGGCCGTCATATTGTTTCAGGATGGTGTTCTTGGTCGAGAGATAAAGCGGCCAGCCCATGTTCAGCGCGTAATTCATCGAGGCGCGGGCGAAGTCGCGGATCGAATCGTCAAGGTTGTACATGCCCATGAAAACGCCCGAGGACGGCGCATCGTAGACCTCTTCCTCGATCACGGTGCCGTCTTCGCCCACGAATTTCATGGACAGCTTGCCGGGACCGGGAAACTTCATGTCCGTGGCGCGGTACTGGTCGCCGAAAGCGTGGCGACCGATCACGATGGGCTTGGTCCAGCCGGGCACGAGGCGCGGCACGTTGCGGCAGATGATCGGCGCCCGGAAGACCACGCCGCCAAGGATGTTGCGGATCGTGCCGTTGGGGCTGCGCCACATCTTTTTCAGGCCGAATTCCTCGACCCGTGCTTCGTCGGGGGTGATCGTGGCGCACTTGACCGCCGCGCCGATCTCCCTGGTCTTTTCGGCGGCGTCGATGGTGACCTGGTCCTCGGTGCGGTCGCGCTCCTCGATACCCAGATCGTAGTAGAGCAGGTCGATATCCAGATAGGGCAGGATCAGCTTGTCCTTGATGACCTGCCAGATGATGCGGGTCATCTCGTCGCCGTCCATCTCGACGATGGGGTTGTCTACCTTGATCTTCGACATGGGACCCTCCTGCATGGGTTCGGGCTTGGAAACCGGCGCGCCCGTTGGGGCCGCGCCGGTCGGTGTCTTGGGGTGGGTCAGCCGATGATGTCGTTCAGCGTCGCACTCGGGCGCATGACCTGCGCAAGCCTGGCGTCGTCGTTCATGTAATAGCCGCCGGTATCGGCCGGCCGGCCCTGTGCCGCGGCCAGGTCGCCGGTGATCTGGGCCTCGCCCTCGGACAGCGCCTTGGCCAGCGGTGCGAATTCGGCGGCCAGGTCCGCGTCATCGGCCTGGGCGGCCAGCGCCTCGGCCCAGTAGCGGGCGAACCAGTAGTGGCTGTCGCGGTTGTCGGGCTCGCCCACCTTGCGGCTGGGGCTGCGGTCATGATCCAGCACGCCCTGCGTCGCCGCCTCGACCGCGTTGCCCAGGACGCGGGCCTTCTCGTTGCCCTTCTGGTCGGCCAGGAACTTGAAACTCTCGCCCAGAGCACAGAACTCGCCCAGGCTGTCCCAGCGCAGGTGGTTTTCTTCGTGCAGTTGCTGGACGTGCTTGGGGGCCGAGCCCCCGGCGCCGGTCTCGAACAGCCCGCCGCCGTTCATCAGCTTGACGATGGACAGCATCTTGGCGCTGGTCGCCAGTTCCAGGATCGGGAACAGGTCGGTCAGATAATCGCGCAGGACATTGCCGGTGATGGCGATGGTGTTCTCGCCCTTTGTAATAGTCTCCAAGCTGGCGCGGGTCGCCTCGCGCGGGGCCATGATCTCGAATTTGGCTTCGACACCAGCGGCTTGCAGGATCGGCTTCACGTATCGGATCAATTCGGCGTCATGGGCGCGGGCCTCGTCCAGCCAGAAGATCGCCCGGTATCCGGTGGCCTGTTGTCGGTCGATGGCCAGCTTGACCCAATCCTCGATCGGGGCCTTGCGCGCACTGGCCGAGCGCCAGATGTCGCCCGCCTGAACAGTGTGCTGATGCAGCACGGTGCCATCGTCGAGGATCATCTTGACGGCGCCGGCCTGCGGGATCTCGAAGGTTGTGGGGTGGCTGCCGTATTCCTCGGCCTTCTGTGCCATCAGTCCGAGGTTCTGGACGGTCCCGGCGGTCGCCGGGTCCAGCTTGCCGTTTTCCTTGAAGAACTTGATCGTTTCGTCATAGACCGGCGCATAGGAATTGTCGGGGATGACGCAATTGGTGTCGTGCTGGGCGTCGTCCGGTCCCCAGCCCTTGCCACCGGCCTTGATCAGCGCAGGCATCGAGGCGTCGATGATCACGTCGCTGGGCACGTGCAGGTTGGTGATGCCCTTGCCGCTGTCGACCATGTACATGGGTGGACGCTCGGCCATGACCCGCTCGATCTCGGCCACGATCTCGGGCTTGTCGGAAACGCGGTCGAGCAGCGCGCCCAGCCCGGAATTGGGATCGACGCCGGCGGCCTTCATCTCGTCGCCGTACTTGTCGAAGACCGGCTGGAGGAACTGCCGCACCGCGTGGCCGAAGATGATCGGGTCGGACACCTTCATCATCGTTGCCTTCATGTGCAGCGAAAAGAGCGTGCCCTCGGTCTTGCTCTTCTCGATTTCCTCGGCCAGGAAGGCGTCCAGCGCGGCGGCGCTCATGTAGGTGGCGTCGACGACGGTGCCCGCCGGGTAGAAGACACCCTCTTTCAGCATGGTCTCGCCGTCGGCGGTTTCAAGTACAATCCGGGCGGTCGCGTCCGTGTCCAGCGTGGCCGAGACCTCGTTGGAAAAGAAATCGCCGCCCTGCATGGAGGCAACGCGCGTCTTGCTGGAGGCGTCCCAGTCGCCCATGCGGTGCGGGTTGTCCTGGGCGTATTTCTTGACAGCCCCGGCGGCGCGGCGGTCGGAATTGCCCTCGCGCAGAACCGGATTCACCGCGGACCCCTTGATCGTGTCGTACTTGGCCCGGACGGCCTTTTCGGCATCGGTCTTCGGCTCGTAGGGATAGTCAGGCAGGGCGAAGCCCTTGGCCTGCAGTTCCTTGACGGCCGCGACCAGCTGCGGCTCGGAGGCCGAGATGTTGGGCAGCTTGATGACATTGGCATGGGGCTGCTTGACCAGGTCGCCCAGCGCGGCGAGGTCGTCGGGCAGGCGCTGGTCGGGCGCCAGCTCGTCCGAGAAGGTGGCAACGATGCGGCCCGCGAGCGAGATATCCCGGCTGCCAACGCGAATGCCCGCCGCCTTGGCGAAGCGCTGAACGATCGGCAAGAGCGAGGCGCTGGCCAGTTCGGGGGCCTCATCGACCTTGGTGTAGATGATGTCGGGGGTCTCGGAATGGGACATGGAATCGCCTTTTCGCTTCACTCGGGGTGGGGCGCGCCGCCAGGGCGTGCGGCGCCTGTTGTCTGCCCCTTAGCGGAAATGCCGCCCCGATGGAAGATGGTATGCGATAGTATACCAGATTATGCCGGATTTGCCGCAGCCCCGGGATCAGTCGCCCGACCGGCCCTTGAGGTTCGCCTCAATCTGGTGCAGCCGATCCTTGAGAAAGCCGCGGGCCTTGCGTTCGGCCATGCGGATCCGGACCTGCGTCAGGAAGGCCTCTTCCAGCGTTTGCGAGGATGCGCCGATGACGTCGCCCACCTCGACGAACAGGCGGTCCTCTCCGGTGGCGTCCTGAACCTCGATCACGTCCTCGGCGAGCCGGGCGGCCAGGGTCTCGACGTCTTGGGCCATCAGCGCGTCGTTTCGGTCAGCCGGTGCGAAACGTAGCCCGAGACGGTCTCGATCATGGTGTCCATGTGCGCGTCCTCGAAGAAATGCCCCGCGCCGGGCACCTCTTCATGCGTGACGGTGATGCCCTTCTGCTCGTGCAGCTTGCTCACAAGTGCGGTGGTGTCGGAGGGCGGGGCCACGCGGTCGGCGGCGCCGTTGATGACCAGCCCCGAAGAGGGACAGGGCGCCAGGAAAGAGAAGTCGTACATGTTCGCTGGCGGGCTGACCGATACGAAGCCGCTGATCTCGGGGCGGCGCATGAGCAACTGCATCCCGATCCAGGCCCCGAAGGAAAACCCGGCGACCCAGCAATGCTTGGCGTTCTGGTTCATGGATTGCAGGTAGTCCAGCGCCGAAGTGGCATCGGCCAGTTCGCCCACGCCCTGGTCGTATTCGCCCTGGCTGCGGCCAACCCCGCGAAAGTTGAACCGCAGCACGTTGAAGCCCAAGTTGAAGAAGGCGTAGTGCAGGTTGTAGACAACCCGGTTGTTCATGGTGCCGCCGAATTGCGGATGCGGGTGCAGGATGATGGCGATGGGCGTGTCACGTTCCCGACGGGGGTGATAGCGTCCTTCGAGACGTCCTTCGGGTCCTGGAAAGATGACTTCGGGCATTGCGGTCCGTTCATGTCCGGGGCACGGCTTTCTTGACGGAAACGCTCGGCCACCTTAGAAGTGTTCTAATCCGGCGCGATCGCTCCGGCCATATCGACCTAATGGGGCGCCGCGCCTTCGTCAACTGACCGGCGCGACGACAAGCGGGGAAAGACCATGAAACTCAGCACCAAGGGGCGCTACGCGATGGTGGCGCTGGTCGATATTGCCCTTCAGCCCGAGGGATCGCTCACCTCCCTGGCGGAATTGTCGAGGCGGCAGAGCATTTCCCTGCCCTACCTGGAGCAGCTTTTCGTCAAGCTTCGCCGGGCGAAACTGGTCGAGAGCGTGCGCGGCCCCGGCGGCGGCTATCGCCTGGCCCGGCCCGCGCCCGAGATTCGCGTGGTCGAGGTGCTGGCGGCGGTGGACGAGACCGTGGACGCCATGCACACCGGCGCCGGCGCCTCGGGGGGGCTGTCGGGATCGCGCGCGCAGTCGCTGACCAACCGGTTGTGGGAGGGGATGTCGGCGCATGTCTATGTTTTCCTGCACCAGACCCGCCTGTCAGATGTGGTGGGCAATTCCCTGGCGCCTTGTCCGGCGGTCCCCTCGCTGTTCGAATTGGTGGACGAATGATGGGGCGAGACTGGATGGCCTGCCGCGGACCCGCTGGTGATAGGTTGGGGGCTCTGCCCCGAACCAGGGGATATTCCGGGCCGGTAGACCCGGTTGCATGATGCGGCGCGTCTACCTCGATCATAACGCCACCGCCGCGCTGCGCCCCGAGGCGCGCGCGGCCATGCTCGAGGCCTACGACGTGGTCGGCAACCCATCAAGCGTGCACACCGAGGGGCGCGCGGCCAAGGGACTGCTCGAAAAGGCGCGCGCGCAGGTGGCCGAGGCGCTGGGCGCGATGGGCTCGGACATCGTCTTTACCTCGGGGGCGAGCGAGGCGGCGGCGCTGGCGCTGGCCGGGCGCGGCCTGTCCGGCGCCAGTATCGAGCACGATGCGGTCTGGTCCTGGATCGACCCGGTGCTGCCGGTGGATGGGCAGGGCCGGGTCGCCGTGCAGGCCCCCGGCGTCACCGCGTTGCAGTTGGCCAATTCCGAGACGGGCGTCGTGCAGGATCTGCCGCGCGGCCTCGCCGTCAGCGACGTGACCCAGGCAGTGGGGCGTCTGCCCTTTGCCCATGACTGGTCTGGGGCGGAAATGGCGGTGCTGTCGGCCCACAAGTTCGGCGGGCCCAAGGGGGTCGGGGCGCTGGTCGTGCCTCAGGGTAGTGACCTTGCCGCGCGCATCCGCGGCGGCGGGCAGGAGATGGGTCGTCGCTCGGGCACCGAGAACCTGCCCGGGATCGTGGGCATGGGGGCGGCGATCAGCGCCGCCGTGGCCGAGCTTGCGGCCGGGCGCTGGGAAGAAATCGCACAATTTAGAAATATTCTAGAAAATGCTCTTGAGGCTGCCTCAAAGGAGACTATTTTCGTCGGGAAAGGGGCCGATCGCCTGCCCAACACGACCTGCTTCGTGACACCCGGCTGGAAAGGGGAGACGCAGGTCATGGCCATGGATCTTGCCGGGTTCGCAATCAGTGCCGGATCGGCCTGTTCCAGCGGCAAGGTCACGGAAAGCCGGGTGCTGCGCGCACTGGGTTTCGACGCCGGGGCGGCGGGCTGCGCCACGCGGGTCTCGCTGGGGCCCGGAACCACGCAAGAGGACGTGCTGCGCTTTGCGGACGTCTGGGCAGAAAAGCTGAGGAAACACCGCGCCCGCGCCGCATGACGGGTGCGCAACGAAAGGGGAATAGGGAATGACCGCGATGGACAAGCTGGACGTGGACGTCAAGGAAGGCGTCGATCAGGAAACCGTGGATGCGGTCAAGTCCCTGGGCAAGTACAAGTACGGCTGGGAGACGGATATCGAGATGGACTATGCCCCCAAGGGGCTGACCCGCGATATCGTCAAGCTGATCTCCGAGCGCAACGAGGAGCCCGGCTGGATGACCGAGTGGCGGCTGGCCGCCTACGATCGCTGGCTGGAGAAGGAAGAGCCCGAGTGGGCCATGATCGATTACCCGCAGATCGACTTCCAGGAACAGTATTACTATGCCCGGCCCAAGAGCATGGCCGAGAAGCCCAAGTCGCTTGACGATGTCGATCCCAAGCTGTTGGCCACCTACGAGAAGCTGGGCATTCCGCTCAAGGAACAGATGGTGCTGGCCGGCGTCGAGGGCGCCGAGGACGCCCCCGCCGAGGGCCGCAAGGTCGCCGTCGATGCGGTCTTCGACTCGGTTTCCGTCGGGACCACCTTCCAGGAGGAACTCAAGAAGGCCGGTGTCATCTTCTGTTCGATCTCCGAGGCCATCAGGGATCACCCGGAGCTGGTCAAGAAGTACCTCGGATCGGTCGTGCCGGTTTCGGACAACTTCTATGCGACGCTGAATTCGGCGGTCTTCTCGGACGGGTCCTTTGTCTATGTTCCGCCGGGCGTGCGCTGCCCGATGGAGCTGTCCACTTATTTCCGCATCAACGCGGAAAACACCGGCCAGTTCGAACGCACGCTGATCATTGCCGACAAGGGCAGCTATGTCAGCTATCTCGAAGGCTGCACCGCGCCCCAGCGCGACGAGAGCCAGCTGCACGCCGCCGTCGTCGAGATCATCGTCGAGGAAGACGCCGAGGTGAAGTATTCCACGGTGCAGAACTGGTTTCCGGGCGACGAGAACGGCAAGGGCGGCATCTACAACTTCGTCACCAAGCGCGCCGACTGCCGGGGCGACCGGGCCAAGTGCATGTGGACACAGGTCGAGACCGGGTCGTCCGTCACTTGGAAATACCCGTCCTGCATCCTGCGTGGCGACGACAGCCAGGGCGAGTTCTATTCCATCGCCATCACCAACAACTGGCAGCAGGCCGACACCGGCACCAAGATGGTGCACCTGGGCAAGAACACCAAGTCGCGCATCGTCTCCAAGGGGATCAGCGCGGGGCACGCCCAGAACACCTATCGCGGGCTTGTCTCGATGCATCCCAAGGCCAAGAACAGCCGCAATTTCACCCAGTGCGACAGCCTGCTGATCGGGGATACCTGCGGCGCACATACCGTCCCCTACATCGAGGTGAAGAACAACTCCTCGCGGGTGGAGCATGAGGCCACCACCAGCAAGATCGACGAGGACCAGATGTTCTATGCCCGCAGCCGCGGCATTGACGAGGAAGAAGCCGTCGCGCTGATCGTGAACGGTTTCGCCAAGGACGTCCTTCAGGCCCTGCCCATGGAATTCGCCATGGAAGCTCAGCAGCTTGTGGCGATCTCGCTGGAAGGGAGTGTCGGCTGATGCCCCTGTCGCTCCTGTCTCGTCCCATGGCTTGGCGGGCTGCCCGCCCGGCCTGTGCCTTGCCGGGCTGATACCGATGTCCCGTCTTGAGGTCCTGTCGCGCCACCTGTCGCCCGCGCGCGCCATGCGCGTTTGCGACGTCGGCGCCAACCCGCTGGGCGCGCCGCCTTACCAGCCCCTGTTGGAGGCGGGCCTGTGCGATGTCTACGGCTTCGAGCCGCACGCGGAGGCCTTTGCCAAGCTGCAGCAGACCAAGTCCGACCGGGAAACCTATTTCCCGGTCGCCATCGGCCGTCCGGGCGAGCGCGTGCTGCACGTGCATCCCAATTCCGGTTTCACCTCGCTCTTTCCCTTCGATGGGCGGGCGCTGGGCCAGCTGGGCAAGGAAAAGTGGATGTCTCCGCGCCGCCCGATCGAGACCGTGCCGATGCGCACCACCGGGCTGGACGAGGTCACGGGCCTGCCGGGTGTCGACGTGCTCAAGATGGACCTGCAGGGCGCCGAGGGCGAGGTGGTCGAGACCGGCCCCCGGACCCTGTCCGAAACCGTGGCCATCCTGACCGAGGTCCGGTTCCATCGGATCTACGAGGATGAGCCGGTCTTCGGCGATCTGGACGCGACGCTGCGGGCCAACGGCTTCAAGCTGCACAAGTTCCTGTTCACCAAGTCCGTGATGTTGCCGCATGACCACGAGGACCTTGTCCATCGCCCCGCCATGACCAGCCAATTGCTGGACGGCGACGCGGTCTACCTGCGCGATGTGCCCGGCCCCGACGCGCTGTCGGATGACCAGTTGGCGCATCTTGCGCTGGCCGCGGACACGATGTTCGACAGCCCGGACATCGCGTTGCAGGCGTTGGGCGCGCTGGCCCGACGCGGGCGCGCGGAGCCGGGCGCGGCCCCCGCCTACGCCGAGGTGCTGGAGCCCCGGCGAAAGGCGCGTGACACGCGCAAGACCGAAAAAGCGTGATCATGGCCGGGATGCAAGCCAACGAAATCGACATGGAGTCGGGGCGCGGGCGGCGTCGCGTGCCGCGGCCTCGGACCGGTCCAGGTCGGACCCTGTCATCAAACCCCGCCGGGCGACCGTCAGCCCCGGCCCATTGTGGAAAGAGGTAAAAATGCTGAATATCAAGAACCTGCACGTCAAACTTGAAGAAGAGGACAAGCAGATCCTCAAGGGTGTCGACCTCGAGGTCGAAGCCGGCAAGGTCCATGCCATCATGGGGCCGAACGGGTCGGGCAAATCGACGCTTTCCTATGTTCTCTCGGGCCGCGAGGGCTACGAGGTGACGGATGGCTCGGTGCATCTCGAAGGCGAAGACGTACTGGCCCTGGAGCCCGAGGAGCGCGCGGCCCTTGGTCTTTTCCTGGCCTTTCAGTACCCGGTCGAGATCCCGGGCGTGGGCAACATGACCTTCCTGCGCACGGCGCTGAACGCCCAGCGCAAGGCCAAGGGCCAGGAGGAGATGAGCGCGGCAGATTTCCTCAAGCTGATCCGGGCGAAGGCCAAGGACCTCAAGATCGATGCCGACATGCTCAAGCGGCCGGTCAACGTGGGCTTCTCGGGCGGCGAGAAGAAGCGTAACGAGATCCTGCAGATGGCCGTGCTCGAACCGAAGATGTGTATTCTCGACGAGACCGACTCGGGGCTGGACGTGGATGCCATGAAGCTGGTTTCAGATGGTGTGAACGCGCTGCGCGAAGAGGGCCGCGGTTTTCTCGTGATCACCCACTACCAGCGTCTTCTGGACCACATCGTGCCGGATGTCGTGCACATCATGGCCCACGGCAAGATCGTCAAGACAGGCGGTCCGGAACTGGCGCTTGAGGTCGAGAGGAACGGCTACACCGACATCATGGCGGAGGTGGCCTGATGCCCGCGATCGCCAAGGAAAAGCTCGCGCAGCTGAAACGCGACACGACCGAGGAGCGCCTGGCAGGCATGATCGCGCCCATGGGGGCCGGCTGGGCCTCCGAGGCGCGCGCTGCAGCGCAGGCGCGCGTGCGTGACATGGGCCTGCCGCATCCGCGCGACGAGTACTGGAAGTTCACCCGCCCCGAGACCCTGGTTGAGGCCGACGCGCCACACGCGGCGCTTTTCGACGGGGGCGAGCCGCACCTGTTCCACGATCGCGCGCGGTTGCACCTCGTGTTCCGAGATGGCGTGCTGGACGAGGCCGCCTCGGACGCGCTGGCCCTGGACGGGATCGAGATCGAGCGCCTGGGCAAGGCCCTGGATACCGACATCCACTGGGCGCGCGATACCTACGGCGTGCTCGAGGAGGCGGGCCAGTCGCCGGTGCCGCGTCCGCTGGCCGCGCTGAACACCGCCTATGCCACCGATGGCGTGGTCATCCGGGTGACCGGCACCCCGGCGCACCCTGTCTGCCTGACCTACCTGCACGAGGACGAGACCTCGGATGCGATCCTGCACCACGTCATCCGCGTGGAGAAGGGCGCCGAGATGACCTTGCTGGAAACCGGGCCCGGCGCAGCGCGGGTCAACCAGGTCATGGAGGTGGACATCGAAGACAGTGGCCGATTGCACCACATCCGCGCGCAGGGGCGCGACCACGAGCGCCGCGCGGTGACGGGCACCTTTGCCCGACTGGGCACCGAAAGCACCTTCAAGTCCTTCACCATGACCGTCAACGGCGTGATGACCCGCAACGAATGCGTCGTCACGCTGACCGGCGACGATGCCGTGGCGCACGTGGCCGGGGTTTGTGTCGGCGACGGCAAGGACTTCCACCACGACGATACGGTCTTCGTCACCCATGACGCAGTGAACTGCGAAAGCCGCCAGGTCTTCAAGAAGGTGCTGCGCAACGGCGCCACGGGCGTGTTCCAGGGCAAGATCCTGGTCAAGGACGGCGCCCAGAAGACCGATGGCTACCAGATCAGCCAGTCGTTGCTGCTGGACGACGACAGCCAGTTCCAGGCCAAGCCCGAGCTGGAGATCTACGCCGACGACGTGGCCTGTTCGCACGGCTCGACCTCGGGCGCGATCGACGAGACGGCGCTTTTCTACCTGCGCTCTCGCGGGGTGCCCGAGGCCGAGGCCACGGACCTGCTGGTGCTGGCCTTCCTTGCCGAGGCGCTCGAAGAGATCGAGGACGAGGACATCGCCGGCGAAATGGTGGACCGCCTGAGCGGCTGGCTGGAGCGGCGCGCCGCCTGATGCCGGTCTCGAACGACATCGTCCGGACCTACAGGGGGCCCCGCCGCGTGGTGCGGGGCCTTCTCGACATGGGCCCGCGCGAGGACCGCGCGATCATGTGGCTCATGGCGGGCTGCCTGATCGTCTTCGTGTCGCGCCTGCCGGCGCTGCAGCGCGAGACGGTCCTGGCCGATGGTGACTTTACCCGCGACGCGACCTATGCCTTTTTCGGGCTGATGATGGTTGCACCGTTGATGTTCTACCTGCTGGCTTTCCTGGGCCGTGTTGCGGCCTATCTGCTCGGCGGACGGCCGGGTGGTTACGGTGCCCGGGTGGCACTGTTCTGGGCCTGGCTGGCGGCGGCGCCGCTGGCATTGTTCTATGGGCTGCTCTCGGGGCTCAACGGGGCAGCGGCCCCTGCGACCCAGGGGATCGGCGGGCTGTGGCTGCTGATATTGTTGCTGTTCTGGATATCCGGCCTTGTCGAGGCCTCCAAGGGGGAAACACGATCTTGATAACCGAAGCCGATCTGAAGGCGCTCGTGCGCCAGACCGTCACATCCCCCGCAGCGGCCGGGGCCTATCTGCGCGATCTGGACCTGCCGCGCGAGGTGGGCTGGATGGTGCTTGTCCTGGCGGGCGTGGGCTCGGCACTGCTGACCGGGCTGTCGGACCTGATCGTGCCACCCCAGCCCATCACCCTGGAATCGGGCGAGACGGTTGCGGCGCCGCGGCTGTCACCGATCCTGTGGGGTGTCCTCTCGACGGCCAGCGCCGCGTTGCTGACGGCGGCGCTCTGGCGGATCGGGGGCATGATGGGCGGGCAGGCCGATTTCAAGCTGATGCTAAGCCTGATGGCCTGGTTGCAACTGTTCATGGTGCTGGTGCTGGCGGCGCAAGTGGTGCTCTTGCTGCTGGCGCCCTTCCTGTCCGTCTTTGCCATGATCGCGGGCCTGGTGATATCGCTGCGGGCCATGGCGCATTTCGTTTCGCTGGCGCATGGCTTCGACAGCCTCGGCCGCGCCGCCAGCGTGATCGTCCTGTCTTTTCTGGCCATCTCCTTCGCGCTGGTGCTCTTCCTCGGCGCGTTCGGGGTCGGCGCGAACGGAGGTCAGCCATGAGTTATGATGTCGCCACGGTCCGGGCCGATTTCCCGATCCTGTCGCGCGAGGTGAACGGCAAGCCTTTGGTCTACCTCGATAACGGGGCCAGTGCGCAGAAGCCGCAGGTGGTGATCGACACGATCACCCGTGCCTACGCCGAGGAATACTCGAACGTGCATCGTGGCCTGCACTACCTGTCCAACATCGCGACCGAGAAATACGAAGGCGTGCGCGGCACCATCGCGCGGTTCCTCGGGGTCGCGGACGAACGCCAGATCGTGATGAATTCCGGCACCACCGAGGGCATCAACACGGTGGCCTATGGCTGGGCCATGCCCCGGATGCAGGCGGGTGACGAGATCGTGCTTTCGGTCATGGAGCATCACGCCAATATCGTGCCCTGGCACTTCCTGCGCGAACGGCTGGGCGTGAAACTGGTCTGGGTCGACGTGGACGCGAACGGCGACCTCGACCCCGAAAAGGTGCTGGGGGCCATCACCGACCGCACCCGGCTGATCGCGGTGACACATTTGTCCAACGTGCTGGGCACGGTGGTGGACGTGCGGTCCATCTGCGACGGCGCCCGCGACAAGGGCGTGCCGGTGCTGGTGGACGGCTCGCAGGCGGCGGTGCACATGCCGGTTAACATCGACGGGATCGGCTGCGACTTCTACACCGTCACCGGGCACAAGCTCTACGGCCCCAGCGGGTCCGGCGCGCTTTATATCCACCGGGATCGCATGGCCGAGATGGAACCCTTCATGGGCGGCGGCGACATGATCCGCGAGGTCACCAAGGACACGGTTACCTACAACGATCCGCCGATGAAGTTCGAGGCCGGCACGCCCGGTATCGTCCAGATGATCGGGCTCGGCACGGCACTCGATTACATGATGGGCCTCGGGATGACGGAAATCGCCGCCCATGAACGGGGACTGCGCGACTATGCCCGCGACCGCCTGGACGGGCTCAACTGGCTGAACGTGCAAGGAAAATCCGAGACCAAGGCGGCAATCTTCTCGTTCACGCTGGACGGCGCGGCACATGCCCACGACATCTCGACCATCCTCGACAAGAAGGGCGTCGCGGTGCGCGCGGGCCAGCATTGCACCGGGCCACTGATGGATCACATGGGGGTTTCGGCAACCTGCCGGGCCTCTTTCGGGCTCTACAACACCACGGACGAGATCGACGCGCTCGTGGACGCGCTGGAGCTGTGTCACAAGCTGCTTGACTGAGCGGGCCGCGCGGCAGGGTCAGTCGGCCGGCCCCATCAGCCGGGCGATCGGGGCAAAGTCATCCGTAAGGGTGAGGGTGTCGGCTGCGGCGATGCCCGCGACCATGGCGTCGGACAGGGCCGCGAAACGGATCGGATCCGGGCTGCGGGTGCGAAAGCCGGGCAGGGCGGTCCGCTCGGTACCCGCCACCACCACGAAGACCATGCGCTGGCCCGGCGCTGGTGCGGCGGCTTCGGTCCAGACCTCGACCACCGGGAAGACCGTTTGCAGGGTCCGCACCACCGCGCCAAGGACCTGCAACCGGTCCTCGAAGTCGATCACGTTCATCAGGTAGCTGCCGCCGGGTTCCAGCCGCATGCGGACCAGCTGGTAGAATTCATGCGTGATCAGGTGGGCCGGCACCGCGATGTCGGTGAAGGCATCGCCAAGGATCACGTCGTAGCGGTCGGGACGATTGGCAAGGGCGACGCGGGCGTCCATGTGCAGGATCTCGGCCGTCCCGGGATCGAACCAGAAGTCCCGCGCTGCGATCCGGGTCACCTGCGGGTCGATCTCGGCCACCGTGACAGGCCCGCCGTCGCGCTCGGCGATGGCGCGCGGGATGGAATAGGTGCCGCCCCCGATGTGAAAGCTGGAATAGTCCGGCCGAGTGGCGCGAATCCGGGACAGCCCGTCCAGCATGGCGGCATGGTCGGTGAACATGACCTGCGGGGCGTCCCGCGCGCTTGTTCCGTGGACCAGATGATCGAGCACCATCATCCGCGCCGGGCGCGTTGGGTCCGTGGACATGTCCACCGTTCGGATGCAGAAATAATCGCTTTCCACCTGGCAGGGCGAGGGCGCGGCGACCGCCCAGCCCGCGAGCCCCAGCGCCAGCACCGAGGCCAGTCCGGCCGGGACCTGCCGCGCCCTGGCCCAGCCCAGGCAGAGCAGCCCCGAGAACAGGTAGGTGACGGTGACCACCGCCAGCGTCAGGGCCGAGCCCAGCCAGGAAATGAACAGGAAGCCCGCCAGCAGGGTTCCCGCGATGGCGCCGATGGCCCCCGCCGCAAAAAGAGCGCCCAGCGCCTTGCCGCTGTCGCGCCCGGTCTGCACGCCGATCTGTGCCAGGACCGGCGCGGGCACGCCGGCAAAAAGCGAGGGCAGGAAGAACACCGCACCGCAGAGCACAACGATGGCCCAGACCGGGTGATCGACCCCTGCCAGCACCGGCCCCGCGATCCAGCGCAGCAGGCTTGCCGCCAGTGCCGTCGTCACCGCGGCCCCGATCAGCGTCCAGCCCGTAGCGCGTAGCGCCTCGGGCCGCCCGGCGATGCGCCCGCCCCACCAGTGCCCGGCCGAGAAACCCGCAAGCACAACGGCGATGATGGCCGTCCAGGTGTAAAGCGACATGCCCACGTAGGGTGCCAGCATCCGGCCCGCCACGATCTCGACCACCAGCGAGGCCGCGGACACCACGACCTGTATGGCGACCAGCAGCCATAACGGCATATGTCCCCCGAATTTCATGGCCGACATTTGTCCCGCGACGCCGGGCAAGGGCAAGCCGAAAGTGGTTGCGCGGGGGATCGTGGCGCGGTATCCGGACATCAACGGACATTGGACCGGTCGGAAACAGCGTTTCCCGCCGAAGGCGCTTAGGCGTAGGTGCCAAGGCCGTTTGAAAAGGAAGAATGACCCGTCACCCGGGCAGGCGCGACGAGACCTGCAATCAAAGGGGACGGAAGAATGGGCGCCCGTAGCTCAGCTGGATAGAGTGTCGGCCTCCGAAGCCGAAGGTCACAGGTTCGAATCCTGTCGGGCGCGCCACTTCCTTTTTTGGATGCAGTTCATCTGGAACTCTGCACTTTTCTGGCTGTGCCGCGCGTCGCGCCCCGGAGCCGACAGGACATGTCGTGTCGGCATGGACGCGAATGGTCTGTGCGAATGAACATGGGCAGCGGATGCGCCGCTCCGGCTTGACGACGCGACAGTACCATCCACGGCCCTGACGGCCGGGCTGCACTGGATCACTCCGAGATCCCCGACTTGCGCCACGTCCCCATGCGCCGTCAGGTTTTCTTGTCGCGCGGAAATGATCAATCCTCCGGGTTCGACCCGGTGCCCGCGTTCCCGCGGGGCGGGTCGGGCCGCAGGGCCAGCCGCATCCGCTTTTCCGTTTCCACCAGCCCCAGAAACACGACGCCGGCCGCCACGATCAGCATCCCGTCGGCCAGGGGCACGGCCCGGGTGCCGAAGACCCCTTGCAGCGGCGGCAGGTAGGTGATGGCAAATTGCGCGGCAATGATGATCAGAACGCAGCTCCAGATCACGGGCGTGCCCCTGGCCGCCGACCAGGTCAGAGCGGTGCCATGCAGCTGGCGAATGAAGAACAGGTAGAAGACCTCCAGCACCACCAGCATGTTGAGCGCCATGGTCTGGGCCAGGGCGAGAGAATGCCCTTTTTCGAGGGCGTGACTGTAAATGCCGAAGACCGCAACAAGAAAAAACCCCGAGACCAATACCACCTGCCAGACCATGGCCCCGGTCATCAACGGTGCGCCCCGTGGCCGTGGCGGGCGGCGCATGGTGCCCGGCTCCGGGGGCTCGAAGGCAAGCGCGAGGCCCAGCGTGCCGGCGGTGATCAGGTTGATCCACAGGATCTGCACCGCGGTGACGGGCAGCGCCATTCCCAGCAGCAGGGCAAGGATGATCGTCGCCGCCTCGCCGAAACTGGTGGGCAAGGTCCAGCCGATGACCTTGCGGATGTTGTCGTAGACCGTGCGGCCCTCGCGCACCGCCGCGGCGATCGAGGCGAAATTGTCGTCGGCCAGCACCAGGTCCGCCGCTTCCTTAGCGGCGGCGCTGCCCTTGAGGCCCATGGCGATCCCGGCGTCGGCGCGCTTGAGGGCCGGCGCGTCGTTTACCCCGTCGCCGGTCATGGCCACGGTCAGCCCGCGCGATTGCAGCGCCGCGACCAGGCGCAGCTTGTGCGCCGGCGAGGTGCGCGCGAAGATGTCGGTGCGCGCGGCCGCCGCGACCAGCGCCGTATCGTCCATGGCCTCGATGTCGGCGCCTGTCAGCACCTCGTCGCGGTTGGTCAGACCGATCCGCGCGGCGATGGCGCGGGCAGTGGCGGCATGGTCTCCGGTGATCATCTTCACGCGGATTCCGGCCGTGTGGCAGTCGGCGACAGCGGCGATGGCTTCGTCGCGGGGCGGGTCGATCAGCCCCACGAGGCCAACCATTGTCAACCTGCCGGGCAGGTCGTCGGGGTCGAGCGCGCGGCCCGCGTCGGGGGTCACTCGGCTGGCCAAGGCGATCACCCGCTGGCCTTGGTGGGCCAGTTCCTCGAGCCGCTGGTGCCAGTGGTCGGGGTCGAGCGCCTCGGTGCCGCCGTTGCCGGCGCGCTGGTCGGCGCAAAGCGCCAGCACCGCCTCGGGGGCGCCCTTGACGTAGATATGCGCGGCGCCGTCCGGGTCGCGTTCCAGAACGGCCATGTAGCGGTGCGCCGCGTCAAAGGGGATCGCGTCAAGGCGCCTCCAGTCGCCGAAGGGCCGGGCACCCGCGCCGGTGATCTTGCCTGCCAGAGCCAGCAGCGCGCCTTCCATCGGGTCGCCGGTGACGTGCCAGCCGCCCTCATCCGCCCGCAGCACCGCGTCGTTGCACAGCCCGGCCGCCCGCGCCACCTCGATCAGCCGGTCGGGTTGGACCGGGCCGCCGTTGTGCAGCGCGCCCTCGGGGGCGTAGCCCGCGCCCTCGACCGTGACCGCGCCATCGGCGGTGACGACAGCGGCCGCCATCATCTCGTTGCGGGTCAGGGTGCCGGTCTTGTCCGTGCAGATCACCGAGACCGCGCCCAGCGTCTCGATCGCGGGCAGGCGGCGAACAATGGCGTTGCGCCGGGCCATGGCCCGAACGCCCACGGCCAGCGTGATCGTCAATACTGCCGGGAGCCCTTCGGGAATCGCGGCCACCGACAGGCCGACCACCGCCATGAAGAGATCGGCAAAGCCCATCGTTGCGGTGAGATATCCCCAGGCCAGCAGGCTGGCGGCGACCAGCAGGATGAAAACCGTCAACCAGCGGGCGAAGCTGTCCATCTGCGCCAGAAGGGGTGTGGTGAGGGTTTCGACCCGATCCAGAAGGCCGCTGATCTGCCCGATCTGCGTGCGGGTTCCCGTCGCGCCGACCACTCCGCGGCCGGTTCCGGCGGTGACCAGCGTGCCCGAGAAGAGCATCCCGGCCCGATCGCCCAGGGCGGCCTCGGGCGCGACCGCCGCGGTGGTCTTCTCCACGGGAACAGATTCGCCGGTCAGGATCGCCTCCTGCGCCGACAGGCCCCGCGTCTGGATCAGGCGCAGGTCCGCGGGCACCCGGTCGCCTGCGTTCACCAGCACGATATCGCCGGGCACCACGGCCTCGGCATCCAGGCTTGTTCGTTGGCCGCCGCGCAGCACCGTGGCGCCCGGGGCCAGCATGGCACGGATCGCGTCCATGGCCTGTTCGGCGCGGCCTTCCTGGATGAAGCCGATCACGGCGTTGACCAGCACCACGGCCAGGATCACCCCGGTATCGACCCAGTGCCCCAGCGCCGCCGTCACCGCAGCCGCCCCGATGAGCACGTAAATCAGGACGTTGTGGAACTGCGACAGAAACCTGTACAGGGGGCCGTGGCGGGGCGCCTCTGGCAGGCGGTTGGGCCCGTGCTTTGTCAATCGGCGGGCGGCCTCGTCCGGGTCCAGGCCTGCTGCGGATGTCTCCAGCGCGGCCAGGGCCGCCTCGGGGGGCAGGGTGTGAATCTGTTCTGCGTCGCTCGGCGCTGTCATTTGTGCCCTGTTCCGCCTCTCGTGCCTGCCGGGCCTGATTGCCCTGGGTCCGGTTCGGTATAAGGGGTCGTCCCGGCGACCGGATGATCCGGATCAACCGGTGGGCGTGACCAAGATCTTGTCGATGCGCCGCCCGTCCATGTCCATGATCTCGATCCGCCAGGCACCGATTTCGATGACCTGACCCTCGGCGGGCAGGTCGCCCGACTGCGCCAGCACCAGCCCGGCCACGGTATCGTAGTCTGTCGCAGGCGCAAGGGTCAGACCCAGCCGATCGCGGAACTCGTCGGCGGGCATGGCGCCCGAAACGACCAGCGATCCGTCTGCGCGGCGCATCATCGGGGTCGGTGCGGTCTCTGTTTCGTCGAAGCCGCCCGCGATGGCGCCCAGCAGATCCATGGCCGTGACGATACCCTTGAAACGGCCGTGCTCGTCATAGACCAGCAGCATGTGGCCGGGTGACTGTCGCAACTGCTCGACCACCTTCAGGGCGGGCAGGGATTCGGGTATCACGGGGGCGGGCCGGACCAGTGCCTCGGCGTCGAAATCGCCCGCGGGCGTGGCGAGGACGTCGCGACTGTGCAGCAGGCCGATGATCTCGTCCGGGCCGCCGCTGCGCAGGGGCAGGCGGGAATGGCCCGAGTCGCTGAACCGCGCCAGGGTCGCCGACAGGCTTTCGCCCGACTCGGCGATCTCCACGTCCGGGCGCGGTGTCATCAAAGCGCGCGCGCGCCGATCCGAAAAGCGCATGACGCCGCCGATCAGGTCTTTCTCGGCACGGTGGATGACCCCGGCGCCCGCGGCCTCGGACAACATGTAGTGGATATCCTCGTCGCTGATCGCGGTCTCCTGGCGGTCGGATTGCCCCAGCAGGCGCAGGACGAGACGCCCGGAGCTGTCCAGTACCCAGACCACCGGTGCCGCGATGCGGGACAGGATCAGCATGGCCGGGGCGACGCGGACGGCCACCTTTTCGGGCGCGGCCAGGGCAATCTGCTTGGGCACCAGTTCGCCGATGACAAGCGACAGGTAAGTGATGATGATGACCACCAGGCCGACGCCCAGTTCGTCCGCGAACTGCGCGGGCACGCCCAGGCGGGGCAGGACGTCGGCCAGGCGAACGCCGATGGTGGCGCCCGAGACGGCCCCGGCCAGCACCCCGACGAGGGTGATCCCCACTTGCACGGTGGACAGGAACCGGCCTCGGTCCTCGGCCAGGCGCAGGGCGATGCGGGCGCCGCGCTGACCGCGGGCCGCGTCGGCCTCGAGCCGGGCGCGGCGTGCGGCCACCACGGCCAGTTCCGACATGGCGAGCAACCCGTTCAGGCAGACCAGGCAAAGCACGAGCAGAAGATTGAGGAACATGGCGGCACCGACGGTTCACGGGCGTCCTGATAACCCGTTGCAGCCCGGTCTCAAAGCCCCTTGTGGCAAGGGCGCGTCGCGGTCCGAAGAAAAACCCGGGTCGCGGCGCGCCCCGGGTCCGTTCTCTTGCGCCCGTCCTGGCGCGCGCGTCAGCGGCCCCAGTCGCGCACCGGGCCGCAGTCCATGTGCACGAAGTTGGAACCCGTGTAGCGCCCCACGCCTCCGGCGCGGCAGGCAATGGCGGCCTGCGCCATCTGCCTGACCGAACGACTCTGCAGCCGAAGGTCGGCGGCCTGGGCTTTCATGTGAAGGGAATTGCGCGCCACGCCCGAGGATCGGCGCCGCAGCATGGCATTGGTCTGCGGCGAACGGTAGCCCGACAGCAACAGGTAGGGCTCGCTCGCCTCCATGAGGTTGTGAGAGGCCGCCATGATGTCGATCGTGCGGGTATCGACGTTCTTGGTCTGGTCGGTACGCCAATCGCGCATGAACAGATTGATCTCGCGCAGGGCCTCGCCGATGTACTCGCCCTCGATCCAGTAGATGGTGTCGATGCGTTCCCCGGTGCGTCCGCTGTACATCCGGATCCGCCGGATGTCGCCGCCGCCGCGCAGGAAACCGGCCGCATTGGAAAAGGTCGGCGCTGCAGAGATCGTGGTGGCCGCAAAGGCCCCCAGCAGGCCGCGCCGCGTTATGCCCGAAGAGCTGTTCATGGTCATGGTGTGAGCGCCTGTCCCGTCGCTTTTGTCTTCGCTCGCCCTCTGGCGACATTAACTTGTCGTCTCATCGCTGGCTGCAAAGGGTCTATGCCACAAATCGATTCGCGGACCAACCCCCGAGGTCTCGAAGGTGCGTGGCAAGGTGAAAATCGGCAGGATTTTGCGCAAAAGGTCGGAATTCCTCGACTTGTGACATTCCGGCCGCGCTGCCGCACGGCCTGCGCAGACAGGCAACACCCGGCCCGGCTGTTGCCTGCTTTCGCGATTGTGAATGGACAGATCATCCTTGCGGGGTGAACACTCTGATTTCGATCAAGTTTTGTATTTTTCGCCAGGGGACGTCCGAAGCAATGCCAATGTCGCTCAGAATCGTTAACCAATTCTCGCTCGCGGTGGTGATCTGCGCGGGACTGCTGGCCTCGGCTCTGCCGGCGCCGGCCGCGGCGCAGGTGACGGCCTTCCGCCAGGCGGTCGCCGAAAGTGCGGCCCGCAACGAGGTGCTGGCAGAATTCTATCGTGACCGCGGCTTCGAGGGCATATGGACCGGCACGACCGGGCGCGACCGCGACCGGCGCAATGCCTTTCTCGGGGCGCTGGCCGACGCGGGCGACCACGGCCTGCCAATGGCCGACTATGACCCCGACCGGGTCATGGCGCGGCTGCGCGCCGCCGAGACCCCGACCGAAAAAGGCGCGACCGAGGTCTACCTTAGCGAGCTGTTTCTGCAATATGCCCGGGACATCCAGACCGGGCTGCTGCGGCCCGGTGCCGTTGTGCCCGCGATCAAGCGCGAAGTGCCCGTTCGTGACCGCCTTGCCCTGATCCGCGGCTTCGCAAAGTCGAGCCCGGCCGGCTTTCTGACCGCGCTGCCGCCGCAATCGCCCGAATACGCCCGGCTGCTGCGCGAGAAGATGCGTCTGGAGCGACTGCTGGCGAATGGCGGCTGGGGGGCGCTGGTGCCCGGTGGGCGGCTCGAGACGGGCGACAGCGGCGCCGCGGTGGTGGCCCTGCGCGACCGGCTGGTGCGCATGGGCTACATGGACCGGTCGGCCACGCAGGTCTACGACGCGACCATCCAGGCGGGCGTCCAGCGGTTTCAGCAGGCGCATGGCCTTACCCCCGACGGGATCGTGGGCGAGGGCACGCTGAGCGCGATCAATACCCCCGCCCAGGCCCGGCTGCAAAGCGTGGTCGTGTCGATGGAACGGGAACGCTGGATGAACCGACCGCGCGGCGAGCGGCACGTCTGGGTGAACCTGGCCGATTTTCACGCCATCATCATGGATAACGACGTGCCGACCTTCGTCACCCGTTCTGTCATCGGTGCGCGATCCAGCGATCGGCAGAGCCCCGAGTTCTCGGATGTCATGGAATTCATGGTGATCAATCCCAGCTGGTATGTGCCACGCTCGATCGTCACCAAGGAATACCTGCCGATGCTGCAGCGCAATCCGAATGCGGTCAGCCATATCGAGATCACCGACAGCCAGGGCCGCAGGATCAACCGCGGGGCCGTGGACTTCAGCCAGTTCAACCGGCGCACCTTCCCCTTCTCCATGCGTCAGCCCCCCAGCCGGGGCAACGCGCTGGGGCTGGTCAAGTTCATGTTCCCCAACCGTTACAACATCTACCTGCACGACACGCCGCAAAAGAGCCTTTTCAGCCGCCAGACCCGGACCTTCAGCCATGGTTGCATTCGCCTGAACGATCCCTTCGAATTCGCCTATACCCTGCTGGCGCCGCAGACGAGTGACCCAGAGGGGTTCTTTCACAGCCGCCTCGACACGGGCCGCGAGACCCGCGTCGACCTGGAACAGCCCGTACCGGTGCACATCGTCTATCGCACGGCTTTCACCCACACGACCGGGCAGTTGAACTTCCGCGAGGATATCTACGGACGCGACGTCGCGATCTGGCGCGCGCTGGCCGACGAGGGGGTGGCGATCCGCGCCCTTGGCGGCTAAGGCTGACCCCCTGAGACGAAGGGAAGGGTCATGCGCCACAGTCTGCAAGAGATCGCCGCCGAACTGGGGGCAGAGACCCAGGGCGATGCCACCCTGACAGTGGAGCGCCTGGCAGAACCCGGTGCGGCGGGGCCCGATGACTTGGCCATGGCCCTGACCCCGAAGTTCGCCGACCAACTGGTTGCCGGTCGGGCCCGCGCCGCCGTGATCTGGCCTGATGCTGATATCGGGGCGCTGGGACTCGAGGGTGCCATCGTGGCCCCGCGTGGACGCCTCGCCATGGCCGGGCTGACGGAGATAATGGACGACGATCCCGTCTTCGCGGGGCTGTCCGGGCATCATTCCACGGCGGTGATCGACCCGACCGCCCAGGTGCCCGGGGATGCCGTGATCGGCCCGCTCGTGGTGATCGGCGCGGGGGTCGTCCTTGGCCCCGGCGCGCGGATCGGCCCCCATGTCAGCATCGGCCCCGGCGCGCGTATCGGCGCCGGGGCCACCCTGCACGCCGGGGTGCGGATCGGCGCCCGGGTGCACATCGGGGCGCGCTTCATCGCCCAGCCCGGCGCGGTCATCGGTGGCGATGGCTTTTCTTTCACCACCATGGGGCCGAGCAACGCCGAACGGGCCCGGCGCCAGCGCGGCGGCAGGCCGCTGGACCCGCCCTCCGATCCGGACGTCGAAGGCCGCTGGCACCGCATCCATTCACTGGGCGGGGTCGAGATCGGAGACGACGTGGAGATCGGCGCCAACAGCACCGTGGATGCCGGCACGATCCGTGCCACCCGCATCGGCAACGGCGTCAAGATCGATAACCTGGTCCAGGTCGGCCACAACGTGGTCCTTGGCGCGGACTGCCTGCTCTGTGCCCATGTTGCCGTCGCCGGGTCCAGCGTTCTGGGCGCGCGGGTGATCCTGGGCGGCAAGGCGGGTGTGGCCGACAATCTGAAGGTCGGGCGCGACGTGGTCGCCGGTGGCGGGGCGGTGATCCTTTCCGATGTCGGTGACGGCTTGTTCGTCAGCGGCCACCCGGCCAAGCCCACTCATGCCCACCGCGCCGAACAAAGGGCCCTGCGCCGCCTGGTCCGTGGGCCGGGGGACGCATGAGCGCCGGGGGCGAATAACGGTTTCCAAGGGCCCCCCGAATCCCTAAATCAGTGGCAGGGAACGGTCGAGAGGACAACATGCGCGACGATATCGATGACAAGGTGATCGCAATCATCGCCGAGCAGGCCATGCTCGACCCGTCCGACTTGAGCCCCCAAAGTACGCTGGAGGATCTCGGCATCGACAGCCTCGGCCTTGTCGAAAGCATCTTCGCGATCGAGGAGACCTTTGACATTTCCGTCCCCTTCAACGCCAACGACCCCTCGGAAAGCGACTTCGACATTACATCGGTCAGCGCGATCATCGCGGCCGTCGAGCGGTTGGTGCAGGACCAGGCGTGACCCACCGTGTGGTCATCACCGGAGCCGGCACGATCAACGCCCTGGGCCACGATGTGCCCGCCACGCTGGAGGCCATGCGCGAGGGGCGCTGCGGTATTGGCCCGCTGACCATCCGCGATGTGGATCGGCTCGCGGTAAAGATCGGCGGGCAGGTCACGGACTACGACGAACAGACCCATTTCAACCGCCAGCAAATCTCGCTCTACGACCGCTTCACCCAGTTCACCCTGCTGGCCGCGCGCGAGGCGCTGGGGCAGGCGGGGTTGTCCTTTTCGGGCGAACTGGCGGACCGGTCCGGCGTCGTGCTGGGCACCTCGGGAGGGGGGCTGAACACCCAGGACGAGAATTACCGCGCCGTCTACGAAGAGGGCAAGAACCGGGTCCATCCGTTCATCGTGCCCAAGCTGATGAACAATGCCGCCGCCAGCCATGTCAGCATGGAATGGAACCTGCGCGGGCCGTCCTTCACCGTCGCCACTGCCTGTGCCTCCTCCAACCACGCCATGGGGCAGGCCTTCAACATGATCCGGACCGGCATGGCCGACGTGATGCTGACCGGCGGGTCGGAGTCCATGCTGTGCTTTGGCGGGGTCAAGGCCTGGGAAGGACTGCGGGTCATGTCCAAGGACGCCTGCCGCCCCTTCAGCGCCACCCGGAACGGCATGGTCCAGGGCGAGGGCGCTGGCGTCTTCGTCTTCGAGCGGCTGGACCTCGCGAAGAAGCGGGGCGCCGAGATCCTGGCCGAGGTGACGGGATTTGCCATGTCCTCGGATGCCTCGGACATCGTGATGCCCTCGAAACAGGGGGCAGCGCGGGCCATCGCCGGTGCGCTGCGCGACGGCCGTCTCGACCGGGGCGATGTGGGATATATCAACGCACACGGCACCGGCACAGCGGCCAATGACAAGACCGAATGCGCCGCCGTCGCAGATGTTTTCGGCGCGCAGGCGGATAACCTCATGATCTCCTCGACCAAGTCCATGCACGGCCACCTGATCGGCGGCACGGGGGCGGTGGAACTGCTGGCCTGCATCATGGCCCTGCGCGACGGTGTCGTGGCCCCCACCATCGGCTACGAGGAGTTCGACCCCGAATGCGCGCTCGACGTGGTGCCCAACGAAGCGCGCGAGGCCTCTGTCCGGGTGGCGCTGTCAAACGCCTTCGCCTTCGGCGGGCTGAACGCGGTGCTGGCGCTTGGTAAGGCCCCCTGACGCGGCGGACACCGGCTTGCCGATACGCTGCAACGCATGGCGCCCGCCGGGAATAATGACGGTTTTCCTATAAGTTTCAAAGTGATACCGACATGGCTGGTCCGAATGGAACAACGATGGAGGTCAAGGCGATGCGATGCTACACAGCCCTTTTCGCGATGACGGCCAGTTTCTGCGCCGGCGAGGTTGCGGCACAGGACTGGAATTTCGACGTGTTCGCGGGCGTGACGACCGAGAATGAACTGGAATGGAATGCCGGCGATTACGACACCGACGCCGGCCGGATTTTCGGCCTGGGTGTTTCCAGGAGCGATGTTGTCGTTCCCGGGCTCGAACTCGGGCTGGAATACAGCAGGTCGGATAGCGTCTATTCCACCAGTGACCCCAACGCCATTTCGGGCGATGCCCTGATGGCGACAGCGCGCTACGATGTCGTGCAGACCGGGGGGGTCGAGGTCTATGGCGGCCTTGGCCTCGGCGCTGTTCAGGTGACCTTCGATAACGAGAATGTGGGGTATTCCAGATCCGAGACCGTAGGTGGCGGCCAGGTCATGATCGGCGCGCGCTATGCGCTCACGCCGCGATCCAAGGTCTTCGTCGAGGCACGAAAGCTTGACACGTTCGAAGATGCGCAGGTCGCGCTGCAGAATTCGCCCGCGACGGCAGAGTACAACGCAACGAACGTGCTGATCGGGTTCCGCCAGTCCTTTTGATGAATCCTGTCCTCGGGACACGTCGCGCCGCCCCGGCAATCCGGGGCGGCGTTTGTCTTGCGGGGTCCCGCCTCAGAGCGAGTCGAAGGCGGCGGTGAAGCCAGACAGGGACACGGTCAGCACGACCTCTTGTTCAGGGGCGGCAAAGGGCACCAGGCGCAGCGTCGCCTCGGCCCCGGCCTTGAACAGCCCGACATCCTGCTCGGTGAAGCCCACGCGGGCGATGCAGCCGCCCTGGTTGCAGGTGGTGAACTGGAAGCGCCGGGCGGTGCCGCCATCCACGCGCAGGGTCAACTGTTCGGTCAGCAGCGTGCCCAGCGGCGCCACGATGGTCGCGCCCGCGGCCGCCTGTCCCTCGTCGAGGCTGACCATCGAGACCTCGGCCACATCGTTGCCCTCCTCGTCGGACAGCAACTGGTAGATCTGGCAGGGGTCCTCGCCCTCTTCGGTGCGCAGGCAGCGCACGGACCAGTCGCCATACTCGTCGCGGACGTATTGCTGGCCCGGCTGCGGGTCCTCGGTGATCGGGTTGCCGTCCTCGTCGACGGGGGTGCCCATGTCGAGCGTGGTGGCCGGCTCGGTTGCACCGTCGTCCTGCGCCATGACGGGCAGGCCGAGCATCGCCAGGACGGCCACGAGGGAGAGTGTAGTCTTTGGTGTCATGTTCGCGTCCACTTGGTTTCAGATTGCGGCTGGCCTAGCATGGATCAACCCGGCTGTCAGACCGAAATCCGGCCGCGTTCACCAATGGGCGCCTCCCTGCAAGCGTCGTAGGCGGCGCGCCGCGCAGCGGGCAGGATGGCCAATGACCCCGCAAATGAAAAAGGGCCCTCACGGACCCTTTCCCATTTCTCCCTGTCGGACTTGGCCGACTTATCGTGGCGACGCTACGAAACCCCGCCCCCCGCGTCAACAGCCAAATGTGACATTCTGTCATGGTGGCCATGACGCCTCGTGATGAGAGCGGGAAGAAGCGCCTGCGCGCGAAAAAGGCCGCGCCCGGAGGCGCGGCAAGTCTGACAGGGAGGAAGCCCGCCGCCGAAGGACTTGGACAGCGGGACCTCTTCAGACTCGCACAATAGGGTTAACAATGTATTCTCTCTCCCGACGATGGGGGCTGGAAGGGGAATGCCATGGATCAGGATCACGGCAGGGGCCTTTTCATAGGCGGTGGCGGGTCGGATCATGCCGATTCTCAGCACCTGCGGTGGGACAAGGCGAACCGCCACGGGCTGATCGCCGGGGCCACCGGCACCGGCAAGACCGTGACGCTGCAAATCCTGGCCGAAGGGTTCTCGGCGGCCGGGGTCCCGGTGTTCCTGTCGGATGTGAAGGGCGACCTTTCGGGGCTGGCCCGGCCCGGCAGCCCGGATTTCAAGCTGCACGACGCCTTCATGGACCGTGCGGATACCATCGGTCTGAACCTGGCCTATTCGGACACGCCCGTGACCTTCTGGGATCTCTTCGGCGCGCAGGGCCACCCTGTGCGCACGACAGTGGCCGAGATGGGCCCGCTTCTGCTGTCGCGGCTCATGGGCCTGTCGGAGGCTCAGGAGGGTGTGCTCAACGTCGCCTTCCGCGTGGCCGACGAGGAGGGCCTGCCGCTTCTGGATCTGGAGGACTTGCAATCCCTGCTGCTCTGGGTCGGACAGAATGCCCGGGCGCTTTCGCTGCGCTATGGCAATGTCGCCACCTCCTCGGTCGGGGCGATCCAGCGCGAATTGCTCGTGCTGGAAAACCAGGGCGGAGACCGGCTGTTCGGGGAACCGGCGCTGGAACTGGCCGACATGATGGCCACCGCGCCGGATGGTCGCGGCCGCGTCAACGTGCTGGCCGCCGACAGGCTGATGGCCAATCCCCAGCTGTACGCGACCTTCCTGCTTTGGCTGCTGTCGGAGTTGTTCGAGTCGCTGCCCGAGGTCGGCAACCCGGACAAGCCGCGGCTGGTCTTCTTTTTCGACGAGGCGCACCTGCTTTTCGACGATGCCCCCAAGGTGCTGGTCGACAAGGTCGAACAGGTCGCGCGGCTGATCCGGTCCAAGGGGGTCGGGGTCTATTTCGTCACCCAGAGCCCGGCCGATATTCCCGAGGATGTGCTGGGCCAGCTGGGCAACCGAATTCAGCATGCGCTGCGCGCCTTTACCGCCCGTGACCAGCGTGCGCTCAGGCAGGCCGCCGAGACCTACCGCCCCAACCCCGCCTTCGAGACCGCCGAAGCGATCACCCGCGTGGGCACCGGCGAGGCCGTGACCTCGATGCTGGATGCCGAGGGCGTGCCGGGCATGGTCGAACGCACCCTGATCCGGCCCCCGTCGTCGCAGTTGGGGCCGATCACCGGTGCCGAGCGCGCCGCCGTGATGGCCGCCAGCCCCCTGGCGGGGAAATACGACATACCTCTGGACCGCGACAGCGCCGCCGAGATGCTGGCGCAGCGGGCCGAGGCCGCCGCCAGGGCGGCAGAGCAGACCGAGGCCCGAGGGGCCGGGCTGGTGGAAGACGAACGCGAATTCCGCAATGCTCGCCGCTATGACGGCGGTCGGGCTGGGGCCGCGTCGCGCCCCTGGTCCACTCGCCATCGCCACGATGACGGCCTGGGCGAAAGCATCGCCAAGGTTGTGGCGAGGGAATTGAAAGGCACCACCGGCCGCCGCATCGTGCGGGGCCTTCTGGGCGGGCTTTTCAAGGGCCGTTGAGTCGCGGGCCACGAGGCCGGACAGGCCCGGGCCAAAGGAATTTTTCTTCGGTCGCACGAATGCAACATCCGCGATTCATTCGGGCCAGTGCTGGAGTTATGGCAAGCCGTTGCGTTCGGCCCCCCTCCGAGGGCCGGAGCCGGAAACTCTCACCTCTTGGAATTGTCCAATGATTACGTTTGGTTGGCCGTATCCAGTGCGATCAAGAGGAGACTGCACCATGAAACGACTGTTCCTTTCCACAGCGGTCATCGCGGTGCTGCCGATGGCGGCGGTTGCCGATAGCGGCACGGTGACGCTAGGCTATGGCCAGACCGGCGACGGTGGAAACACCGATTTCGACTCTCTCATGCTGAACGGCACGTTTTCCCGCGACATGGGAAACGGAGTCATGGTCGACCTGACCGGGCGTTCCAACCGGCTTGACGACGGGTCCGATGTTGCCGAGATCTACGATGTCTTCGGCTCGGTGAGCTATCGGTTTGCAAACGGTCTGACCGCGGGGGCGTACCTGCAACGGTTCGCCCTGGACGACGGCGGTTCGCTTACGCTGGACAGCTACGGTTTGACGCTCGGCTACAGCCTGTCGAATTTCGAGGTCGACGCCTATGTCGGGCGCTCCGAATTGGATAGTGGTGCAGGCGCCGATCTGGATGATTGGGGCCTGTCGGCCAGCTATTCGACCCCCGAAACGGGTGTCTATGCCGCCTACCAGAGCATGGAAGAAGGCGGCGACAAGATCGAGATGACCGGGCTGGGCGGCCACTACAAGTTCCGCTCGGGGTTCGCCCTATTCGGCGGGGTGATCGGTGCGGACGTCGAAGGTGACGACTACCAGGTTGCCGGCATCGGCGGGTCCTATGCCTTTGACGCCGGTCTCTCTGGCCGGCCGCTTGTCCTGTCGGGGGAATACCGGAAGGTCGAGGATAAGGCCTTCGGCGATGACTTCGACGGCTTCGCCTTGATGGTAACGCTGCCCTTCGGCGATGCCGATGGGGCCGTGCCGGATTCCAGTGTCGCGGGCAGCATCGCCAACCCCGGCTACTCGGCCTATGGCACATTCTACGACACCGCGTTCTGATCGCGGGGCTTTCGTGTCATCACACCAAGGGCGGCCCCGTGGCCGCCCTTTTTTCGTGCCTGCACCTGCCGGCTCCTGGCGGGTCACAGCCGGCTGATGCGCAGATGTGTCAGGCGGTTTTCTTCCCTTTCGAGCACCTCGAAGCGGAAGTCGTGGAAGGAGAAGACCTGGCCTGCCGCGGG
>Ga0102928_1000137_pt1 | contig 40354 bp, 24 predicted proteins | sample SalPonR1_B_D1_MG_FD_78504 | JGI IMG/M metagenome (GOLD analysis project Ga0102928, IMG submission 78504) | Salt pond soil microbial communities from South San Francisco under conditions of wetland restoration - Salt Pond MetaG R1_B_D1_MG | ecosystem: Environmental > Aquatic > Marine > Intertidal...
GAAAATTAGCGATGTAATTGTAAGGATATCCATATTGTTTAAAGTGAACTATACTTTGATTCTTTTCAAAAGATAAAAAGTCTTTAATTGGAGCAGCTTTTTGTTTTTGCAAAGATTCCAGCTCTTTTTCAGTAACCGGCCTGTAAGTTGTAGGTAGTGGAAATGCACTTTTTATACCTTCGATTTTAAAATAATTTAGATTAACAGGAGAAGGCTTTTTCTTTGGATGACATGAAATTATAGCCGTTGTGATGGTCAAAAAAAGTATAAATTGTAAGCGCATACTTGATTTAAAAGGTTTTACCCGACACCATATACTGAAACTTTACGTGGTATACTTGAAATATACGTTTCATTAGATTTTTGAATTTGAAATAAAACAACGCATTGATGATTTCATCAAAACTGGCATTCTGATGGTAAAATTTCATCCGGTTTTCAATTTGTTCGTCGCTGTATTTGATATAAACCCGTTTACTGGAAACTTCACATATCTGCCATTTCAGTAAATTACGTTTACGCCAGGTTTTACGGTATTTCTTAAAAGTGTTATGTCCGGTTTTGAGATACTCCTCAATATGTTTACAGGCCAAGTCTGCACTTTGCATGGCATAGCGAATACCTTCACCGCCCAAAGGGTTTACAGTTGATACTGCATCACCAACAGCTAGAACACCATCTTTATAAAAAGTATCCTTTATACTCGGACTGTAGCGTAGCGTACCGCCATGCACATCAAGTAATTGATAGTTGTCTGCATCAATGTAGTCTTTAATGATTTTTTCGGTAAGTTTTTTGGTCGTCTTGTTGGTGCTGTCCTGGTCTTTGGCTTCTATATGAACTTTTCCGGCACCGACTTTTAAAATGCAATTTTCCATAGGAAATATCCAAGAATAGCCCTTTAACGCCCATTTATGCCCAAGAAAGAAAATCAAATCGTCTTTATACCTGTCGTAAGTCTTTTGGTCAACTTTTATCAGGTACTCTATACCACTGCCCAAAACCATTTCGGGTTGGTTATCTTTTTTATCATACATTACTTTTCTTACTGGCCCTGTTGCGTCAACAACGAGTTTAGCTTTATACTGCACAGTTTCATTGGTTGCTGCATTTACGAAATCGATTAACAGGCCATCCTCTAGTACATGCTTTTTGGTGTAGCGATGTCCCATCAGGACTTTACCTCCATGTTTAACAGCTTCATCTGCTAAAAATTGCCGTAGCCGTCCAAAATCTAATACAACCCCTTTTCTTTCATTACTGGTCCAGGCATATTCGTTTTTTGAACATTGAATTTTCAGGTTTTTCCAATAGGCGCCAACTACAGATTCTGGCAACTCAAACTCCTCAAGTGGTACCAATGTCATTCCTGCACTGGAAAAGTTATTGTCCTCAAAACTGTTGTAACGTTCTGCCAATAAGACCTTATGACCAAGTTTTGTTAGATTTCTGGCCGTCTGTCCACCGGCTGGTCCACCACCAATCACAATAACATCAAATGACTCTTGCATGTATATGAATTAAGTCTGCAAATATAAATTTTTAAAAAGAATACATAAGCAGTATAAAGTACAAAGTGTAAAGTAGAAGTGTAAAGTAGAAAGTGTAAAGTAATTCAAAATTTCATAATTCCAGGCGCTGCCCTGAGCACAGCCTAAGGGTTCCAGACGCTGCCCTGAGCACAGCCGAAGGGTTCCAAATTAAAAATTATAAATTCCAGATTCCAAATTCCAGATTCCAAATTCCAGATTCCAGATTCCAGATTCTTTATATTTATACGCAATACTAATTACGCATTACTACTTAGTAACTACCCTCTAATAGCTAATAGCTAATAGCTAAAAGTTTGAGCACAACGAAAATCCCGCTCATGCGGACTTAAAAGCTCATTCCAGATTCCAGACGTTGCCCTGAGCACAGCCGAAGGGTTTCAAATTCCAGATTCCAAATTCCAGGCGCACCCCTGAGCACAGCCGAAGGATTACAAATTCCATGTTCAAACTACCAACTGTTTAATCCTGTTTCAACCTCTTGTTTTTTAACCTTTTAACAGCTAACACCTTAAGGCTAAAGGCTAATAGCTTTCATATAATAAACTGCCTAAAACGCTAATAAACAACATGTTATATCAACTGGAATATGGTCAGCGACCATTCAGGGACTACCCTCTACCAACTACCCTCTACCTACTACCCTCTAATAGCTAAAAGTTTGAGCACAACGAAAATCCCGCTCATGCGGACTTAAAAGCTCATTCCAGATTCCAGACGTTGCCCTGAGCACAGCCGAAGGGTTCCAGGCGCTGCCCTGAGCACAGCCGAAGGAATACAAATTCCATGTTCAAACTACTAACTGTTTAATCCTGTTTCAACCTCTTGTTTTTTAACCTTTTAACAGCTAACACCTTAAGGCTAAAGGCTAATAGCTAATAACTTTCATATAACAAACTGCTTAAAACGAAAATAGACAAAATGTTATATCAACTGGAATATGGTCAGCGACCATTCAGGGACTACCCTCTACCAACTACCAATTACCCTCTACTGACTATCCACTACCAACTGTTTAATCCTGTTTCAACCTCTTGTTTTTTAACCTTTTAACAGCTAACACCTTAAGGCTAAAGGCTAAAGGCTAATAGCTAATAGCTTTCATATAATAAACTGCCTAAAACGCTAATAAACAACATGTTATATCAAATGGAATATGGTCAGGGACGATTCAAGGACTACCCACTACCGACTACCCTCTAATAGCTAATAGCTATAAGTTTGAGCACAGCGAAAATCCCTTTCATGCTGGGCTAAAAGCTCAAAATGCTCAGTTGTATTGAGCAGGCTTTACTTTGTACTCTGTACTTATTATGTTGTATTATTAAGTCATTCAAAAATCCATCCTACAACTCTTCAGACTTTTCTGGTTGTCCCATCATCATCAGGTAAGACTTGAGGAATTCATCTATATCGCCGTCCATCACATTATCCACATTACCAGTTTCATGTGCAGTACGGACATCTTTTACTAACTTGTAAGGATGCATTACATAATTCCTGATTTGAGACCCCCATTCAATAGCTTTTTTATCAGACTCAATTTCAGCACGCTCGGCTTGTTGTTTTTGAAGTTCAATTTCATATAGCTGAGATTTCAGCATTTGCATTGCTTTCTCTCTGTTATCTAATTGAGATCGCGATTCAGAGTTGGTCACAACAATACCAGTGGGTTGATGGGTTAAAATCGCTTTAGTTTCCACTTTATTAACATTTTGTCCACCAGCTCCACTCGATCTGGCAAAATCCCAAGAAATATCAGCAGGGTTAATTTCAATATTAATACTTTTATCAACTAAGGGATACACATAGACTGAAGCAAAAGAGGTGTGCCTTTTTGCATTGCTGTCAAATGGTGAGATGCGCACCAATCTGTGTACACCGTTTTCGCCTTTTAACCAGCCAAAAGCATATTCGCCTTGTATCTCCAGAGTAACTGTCTTTATACCGGCCACATCGCCCTCCTGATAGTTGAGTTCCTTTAATTTAAAGCCTTTTCGTTCTGCCCAGCGCATGTACATACGCATGAGCATTTCTGCCCAGTCACAACTTTCGGTTCCTCCTGCACCGGCAGTAATTTGAAGTACAGCCGTCAGCTTATCACTTTCCCCCGAAAGCATGTTTTTAAATTCTATGTCTTCCAGTAGGGTTTTGGTTTTGGCAAACTGACGTGTAACCTCATCTTCTGAAGCATCGCCATCCTCTAAAAATTCATGTAAAACTTCAAGGTCTTCTACTTGTTGTTTTAAAGTATTGAAATCTTCCACCCAAGATTTGAGCTCATTAATTTGCTGCATAAGTTCCTGAGCTTTTTGGGGATTATCCCAAAACCCTGGAATTAATGTTTTCTCTTCTTTATTGGCAATTTCTACTGTTTTAGCATCTAAGTCAAAGATACTGTCTTAAGGCGATGAGTCTTTTCTTTAAGCTTTGGATTTTATCAGTAGTAATCATGTATTCTATTTTGGCAAATTTAAATATAATAGGTGTCTTAAACAATAGTAACCTTATTTTAGTCTATTCAAACGTAAAGGGCGAAAACAATAAAAGCTATTACACAGTATAGCAATACATTATTTATTAGGATTATTGAGAATAACAAGAGCACCTATAACGCCTGGTATCCAGCCACATAAGGTCAAAATAAATATGATGATAATAGAACCACAGCCTTTATCTATGACAGCGAGAGGTGGAAATACAATAGATAAGATAACTCTGAAAATACTCATACAATAGCACTATTTTGAATATTAGACTGAAAGGCTTAGGTTTTGTTACAGGTAATGTAAAATAAATTTTAAGTTTTAGGTTGATTCAAACCAATGTGAATTAAAATATTATATTATCCATATTTATTATTGAATTTAAATAACATAAAAATTCAATAGATTTGTTCTAAAACATTAAGAACTGTTCAAAGGAATAATTCGCATTATTAATGTTAATTTGAAAATATCAAATAAAAATATGCAATTTAAAAAATTAACAGATGAACAGCCATTTGAATTAGCCGATTACGTCAAACAATTCCTTGACGCACATTCGCATGACACAATACAAATCTTCTTAGGCTGTGATAGCCACAGCAGGCTTAAAACAACTTATGCCACAACTTTAGTTTTTAATGTAAGCTCAACGGGCTGTCATGTTATTTATCAAAAAGAGATTGTGCCTTTAATCTCAGACATGTGGACACGTCTTTGGGGGGAAGCAGAGCGTTCAGCTGAAGTTGCACTATATCTTCGTGAGAATGGAATAGAAATTGATACCATAGACCTAGACTTTAACAGTGACCCCAAACATAAATCCCATAAACTTGTCTCTGCTGCAACAGGGTATATAGAATCATTAAACTTTAAGGCCAGAATTAAACCGGAACTTCTGCCTGCTGCCTATGCTGCTGATAATATTGTAAGTTAACTTAGTTGAAAAGTTCAAAACCGAATTGAACATTCAGCATTTCATGAGCGACATTCTATGGTTTAATTGATGCTACTTGAGGTCCGAAGATGCAAACTTCGTCAGTGGTTATTTAGTAATCAATAATTTGTCCTAAAGGGCGTTGAAAAGCTTGTTTTACAAGGGCTATAGTTGCATAAGAAAACAAGAAAATATAAAACCTCCTCTATTTTATGTTTCACTTTCATAACTCAAATTTTTAATTGAATATCCCAAAAATAGCGTTTCAACTCGCAGATTAATAATTTACATAATCGACAATCTCCAAACCATACCCAATCATTCCAACGCGTTTAGTTTGTTTGGTATTAGACATCAGTTTAATTTTGTGTACGCCAATATCGTGTAAAATCTGAGCTCCAATTCCAAAGTCTTTATTATCCATTTTTAAGTACGGTGCTTTTACAACTTCACCGTTTTGTCGTTCTTTGAGTATTTGTATTCTCTTGAGTAGGTTTAAGCTCTCTATTTTTTGGTTGATAAAAACGATGGCACCCTGGCCTTCAGTATTAATAAGCTTAAACATATCGTCCAGCTTTTTATCGGCATTGTTAGTTAAAGTACCTAAGATATCATTATTCACTAATGTAGAGTTTACGCGGACTAACACAGGCTCATTTGTATTCCAGCGTCCTTTAGTTAAAGCCAAATGGATATGATTGTTTGTAGTTTGTAAATAGGCCCTGAGTCTAAACCTTCCAAATCTAGTGGACATATCAAAATCCTCTTTTTTCTCAATTAGAGAATCGTGTTCCATTCTATAAGCTACGAGATCTTCAATTGAAACAATCCTAAGATTGTGAGCTTTTGCAACTTTCATGAGTTGTGGTAATCTGGCCATGCTTCCATCTTCGTTCATGATTTCTACTATGACACCAGCAGGTTTTAAGCCAGCTAATCTTGCAAAATCTATGGCTGCTTCTGTATGTCCTGTTCTTCTTAGAACTCCGCCTTCTTTTGCTTTAAGCGGGAATATATGACCTGGTCGATTAAGTTCGTGGGGTTTGGTATCCTCGTCACATAGAGCTTGTATAGTTTTGGCACGATCTGCTGCTGATATCCCGGTAGTCACGCCTTTACCGTTAAGGTCAACAGAAATTGTAAATGCGGTTTCCATGGGGTCGGTATTATTACCTACCATCATATCCAGCTTTAAATTTTTACAGCGTTTTTCAGTAAGTGGACAGCAAATTAGGCCACGTCCATATTTTGCCATAAAATTTATCATCTCTGGCGTAACTTTATCTGCTGCTGCCAGAAAATCTCCTTCATTCTCACGGTTCTCATCATCAACAACAATGATGACTTTTCCTTCCCTAATATCTTGTATGGCATCAGCTATGTTATCCAGCTTAATATCTTTTTCATTAATCATCCTGGTCTTTTGTTTTAATCAGTTTAATTCTTTTAAGTAATTTTTTGATTGGATCGGTAATAACATCTGTATTTATAAATCCTTGGTCGGTTGTAGCTCTATAGGTTAAATAAATACCCAGAGGCAACATGACAAGGGTAGCTATCCAGGCACCCAAAAAAGGACTTAAGCCACCGCTTTCTGCACTATTTCCTGCAAAAATACCAAAAAAGTGATAGGCTAAAAATAATAAAATAGAAACGACAAGGGGCAGGCCTAGTCCGCCTTTCCTAATAATTGCTCCTAACGGGGCACCAACAAAAAACAATACAATACAACTAATGCCAATGGCATATTTTTCATGGAGTTCTAATTCTACTCTATTGAGAATTCTGGTTTTATTTGCTAACACTTTCTCTTTGGATTTTATTCTTAAATTGATGGTGTTTATATTGCTTTTTGCTGAACTTGCAATTTGTTTCTGAATATGTGTTTTCTGATCTAATATTAAGCTGTCTACTAAAAAATACCCGTCAGGATGAATAACTTTACGTTTAATACTATCTGATGCAGGTGTATAGGATTGAGCCGATGTTGACTGTATTTTCCTTTTACTTATGTTGTTATTATTATACTTATCCGGGGTTTTGTCTAAATTAGTCTTAAATATATTAGTGTAACCGTTCCTTTGGTTCATGTACCTATTGTATATCTTTACATTCTTGGTATAAGCTTTTGATACTGAATCAAGACTAAATCTTAAACCATCAGTATTCAAGCCTTTGTAAGGATGCTCAACAGAATCTGTTGTAAATACGTTTTTATTAAGTTCTGAAATATCAATATTAAGGGTGTACTGGTCAAACGATGTTTTGACAAAGGGTTCTCTCTGGCGTTCTTTATAACTGTTTACAGCTATTTCATTATAGTAGTATCCATCATTTAGTACAAGTGAAATTAAATTGGGATTTGAAGACGCTATGAATTTTCCCGTTTTCGATTTTATAGTTTCATTGGCTTCTCTACTTGATATACCTTTTTTACGAATATAAACATCCTTTAAAAACTCTCCGTCTTCTCCTGTTTTATCTTCAACTCTTATAACATAAGAACCAATTTCACTAAACATATTTTCACTAATGGCCATTGCAGGCTTTTTTTTCGTTAAATCGCTTCTCAATGATAAAGATCTGTTTTCTGCCCAGGGAATAACAGTGTTTGAAAATTGATAGGTAATGTAACCTAAAATGACAATAAAAATAATTAAACCACTCATAGCTCTCTGCAATGAAATTCCAGCAGATTTCATGGCAGCAAATTCATTGTTTTCAGAAAAATTACCAAAGGTCATAATAGAAGTAACCAGAATAGTAAGGGGTAAAATTAAAGGAACAAGACTTGGTATAATGTAAAATATAAATTTGGCTATAATGATAATCTCTAAATCTTTACCGGCAAGATCTTTTATAAACTGCCAAACAATGTAAAGTGTAAATATGAGTATGAGAATCAGAAATACAAAAAAAAATGTCTTGAGAAAAGACTTAAGGATATATTTGTCAAGTGTTTTCAAGGTATTATCAATCTAATTCGTTGATGTAATAGTCCGGATATTTACTTTTATCAAATTTAAATATATTTTCAGAAAGTGGTTGATTAGGTTTAAAACTAGAAATTTTTATTTCCGTTCTTGTTCCATTATTCATCGTGTAGATTAAATTGTTGATATTTTTGGTGTGCTTATCTATACCCAACAATATATTCTCATATTCAGCTTCAGAATCAATTGGAATCAATTTTATGTACTGAATAATTCTTCCTTTACGGTTTTGTTCTATGTCCCATTTATAAATATATCCCTCCTCAAAAAACGTCAGCATTTTTGAGGGTGTTATGCCAGTGTCTTCGTCTTCGTTTATGCTGGAAATATTAATTTCTTCATCTGCTGGTATAATAGTATATTGCTTTACACCATCATAGATTTGTGTGTTGCCCATGAGATTAAGTCTATATTTGTCGCCCATAACAAAAACTTCACCACGGGTCTCTTCTTTAATGGCCTCAGTAATATTTTCTAAAGCGTACGTAAATTCAATACTAATATTATCGTAGCTTTTAACATTTTCTAAAACTTCACTGGCAAGTTTTTCAGCTTTGGGATCATTTTGAGCAACAGAAAGTACTGTTATAAAAGATATTGTAATTATTAAAAACTTTTTCATGGTCTTAAATTCATTTTTGCAATTATAAGTGTATCAAATTTGATACCATTTCTTTTATTCATTTTTTAATAGTTCTTCCAGGGCATTTAAATCCTGGACTAAAACTTGACGGGCTTTACTCCCTTCAAACTGACCTACAATGCCTGCTGCTTCTAGTTGATCTATAATTCTGCCGGCGCGATTATAGCCTAATTTAAGTTTTCTTTGAAGCAAAGAGGCAGAGCCTTGCTGCGCTGTTACAATAACTTCGGCAGCGTCTTTAAAAAGTTTGTCTCTATCTTCTATACTGTCTTCCATAGGAGATTTTGCATCTTCTCCAACATATTCCGGTAGATTGTAAGCCTCCGGATATGCTTTCTGGGACCCAATATAATCTGTAATCTTATCAATCTCCGGCGTATCTACAAATGCGCATTGTAAGCGAATGATGTTGTTGCCTTGTGTAAAAAGCATATCTCCACGACCAATGAGTTGATTGGCTCCTCCGGCATCGAGAATAGTTCGTGAATCAATTTTAGAGGTGACCCTAAAGGCAATTCTAGCTGGAAAATTGGCTTTTATCATACCAGTTATAACGTTTACAGAAGGCCTCTGTGTGGCTATAACCAGGTGTATTCCGATTGCTCTTGCCAACTGAGCTAGTCGGGCTATGGGTGTTTCTACTTCTTTACCAGCTGTCATGATAAGATCAGCAAATTCATCGACTACCAAAACGATATAAGGTAAGAAACGATGACCATTTTCAGGGTTTAATTGTCGGGACTTAAATTTTACGTTATATTCAGCTATGTTTCTTACCATCGCTTTTTTAAGCAGCTCATAGCGGTCGTCCATTTCTATACACAATGAGTTGAGTGTATTGATAACTTTGGTATTGTCTGTGATGATGGCTTCGTCGGTGTCAGGAAGTTTGGCCAAATAATGTCTTTCTATTTTGTTGAATAGTGTTAATTCCACTTTTTTAGGGTCAACCAAAATAAACTTAACTTCAGCTGGGTGTTTTTGATAGAGTAGGGATGTGAGAATAACATTTAAACCGACAGATTTTCCCTGACCCGTTGCACCAGCCATCAGTAAATGAGGCATTCTGGCTAAGTCTACGACAAAGGTTTCATTAGAAATGGTTTTACCTAATGCAATAGGCAGTTCCATTTCTGCTTGTTGAAACTTTTTAGAAGCCACAACAGATTTCATAGACACCATTGAGGGATTTTGGTTTGGAACTTCAATACCAATAGTACCTTTGCCTGGTATAGGGGCTATTATTCTTATTCCCAGAGCTGATAAAGATAAAGCTATATCATCTTCTAAATTTCTAATTTTTGAGATACGTATTCCGGCATCTGGTATTATCTCGTACAATGTCACCGTTGGCCCAACAGTAGCTTTGATTTGAGCAATACCTATCTTATAATTATTGAGTGTTTCTACAATTTTGTTTTTATTTTGCTCCAATTCTTTTTCATCAATAGTTATCCCTGAGCCTTGGGTGTAATTTTTTAATAAATCTAACGTAGGAAACTTAAAATTTTTGAGTTCTAAAGTAGGATCAAACTCTCCAAAGTCTTCTACTATTTTTGCTGACTTTTCATCGATTTCGTCTTCTTCTTCAGCTGTTTCTACTTCAATCTTTACATCATTCTTACTTTTATTTTGTGTCGTTTCACTTTGGTTTTCAATACCATTTTTGTTTTTAACGTAAGAGTTTTCAATATCTGCATCATTGGTATCATTTTCAACGGGTTTGTCCTTCTGTACAAACTCTTTCTCAACAATTGTTTCTTCTAAAGGGTTTTGACTTGGCGTTGTTCTAAGGCCTTTTAAATCTTCCTTAACACTTTTAGATTTGAATAGGTTTGACATATGATGAGGTGTAACTTTCAACCTGACTACTAAGTATAATAGTGTAAAAAATAATAAAACGAGTAAGGTTCCGGTGTTGCCGATATAATCTGTAGCCAGATCATTAATTTCGTAACCTATTAGCCCACCGAGTAAGGGATGTGAGTTGGCGAAAAACCCGAGACTTAAACTGATAAGCAACATAAGATAAAGCCCCCAAAACCATTTTTGTAGAAGCATTGAATTTTTAAGGTTTAAAAACCAATTTATACCACTTAACATAATGAGAATAGAGACGTTAAAAGCTGCAATTCCAATACCTTTATAAATAAATATATGACCTAGGTAAGCGCCAACTTTACTCAATAAATTTTCAGCAGGTATTTCACGGGTGTAGAGCTCGTCAATGCTGCTTTGGTCGGCTTTCCATGTGTATATGTAAGACACAAAAGAGATAAAAAGTGCTAAGCCTAAAAAAAAGAAAAAACTGCCCAATACAATTTTTTGTCTTTGATTTAATAAAAAACCTGAAGATTTAGTTCTGTTACTCCTCTTAGATTTTCTTGTTTTAGCCATAGGTTTCTAAATAACTGGCAAAGTTACAAAACAATGTTATTTAAAAAGAAAAAATCTCATCGGGTGTAATATTAGGTTGTCATTTCCTTTTAAAATAATATTTTGTGAATGAATATTAATGTGAATGAATATTAAAATATACACTCAATTTATGTTTAAATAAATATAAAATTAATATATTAGTTACAAAACTAATAGTATGAAAACTCATTACATTTTTATGTGTTTAGTTTTAATAAATTTTTCTTTTGCTCAAAATGTTACTACAAACACCTCTTTAACACTTAACGAAATGCTGGAATCTATTACCACCAATTTAGACTGTACCAGTATTTCAAATATAACCTCACCTAACAATGCTCAACTAAATGCACAGGGATTTAGTTCTTACGCCAGTTTTGATATTCAAAATGAACCAAATTTCCCATTTGATAAAGGTATTGTTCTATCAACAGCAGATGTTTCTCAACTTACTACGATGATTTCCAGCGGCGATTCTAATTGGCCCGGAGATCCTGATTTAGATATTTTACATGGTCAAAATACAAATAATGCTACGATATTAGAATTTGATTTTATCCCATTTAGAAACCAGCTTAGTGTAGACTATGTTTTTGTGTCTAAGGAATATCCTAATTTTGTGTGTAATTTTGCAGATACATTCGCTTTTATAGTATCTGGTCCTGGAATTTCTAATACAAATTCCTATGATCACGATGCCAACCCGAATACATCGGATATAAGCTTAGACTTAGGAGGCATAAATATAGCAACCCTCCCGGGCACAAACATTCCTGTAAACCCAACAAATGTTCACATTAATACTAATTGTGCTGTTGGTTCACTTGGCGAATTTAATTTTCCACAGTATTATGATGTTCAATCCAGCGGAAACAATGTTCTTGATTTCGGGGGTCAAACTATCCCTTTAACTGCACAAGTAGATCTTATACCTGGACAAACCTATCATATAAAACTTGTTATTGCAGATAGTCTCGATACGATATTTGATTCGGCCGTATTTATTGAGACCAATAGTTTTGTGATAGGAACTATTCCGGAAGAGCTACCTTATGAACCGGGCTTACCAGTTACTCTTCCAGAATGCTGGAGTACTAGCAATTCTGCTAATTTTGAGGTTTCTAACGATTGTTCCCCGGAGACTCAAAACCATCTGAAACTATACGGAGGGACTTACAGTATAACAACAGCAGCAGTAGATGTTGAAGGCCTTTCCGGTGTAGATATATCCTTCGATTTACTGAATGGATGTGATGATGTAGCTGAGGCAGGCGAAAATTTGATTATAGAGTATTTTGATGGCAACAACTGGCAATTTCTTGATGAAATAGACCCCGCAAACTTACCTGCTTCATTTAATGGGCAATCTAATAATTGACAAACCTTCAATTACAGCATCAATGATGGCTTAAGTAAAAATCTGATGCTAAAATTTATCAGGTTTAATGGTAATAATCAGCAGGATGATATTAACCTGACTAACCTTAGTTTTGAAAACTCTACACTTTCAATAAATGAATTTAATTTTGACAATATTGTTATATACCCAAACCCAGCGAAAGACATTATAAATTTTAAAGGAATTAATAAAGCCAATAGTATTAAACTTTTTGATCTTGAGGGTAATATGATTAAAAAGATTGAATTCAATAATAATGACGAAATAGCCCTTAATATTAATAAATTAAGCGCCGGTATTTATTTAGCAAAAATTTTCAATAATCAGTCCTCGGTTGTTAGAAAAATCATAAAAGATTAAAATCTATCAATTTTTAACAAACTTTCAATGGCGTTTAGGCTAATTATTTGCTGAAATAGTTAGCTATTAAGTATCTTTGCACTTCAATTTTATTGAAGATGTCGACAACCGAAAATAAACCTTTTCTACTAAAATTTATTGAACAATTAAAAGCTATTTTGTTTTCTACAAAGTTAATGGCAGCGTTATTTATAGTTTATGCTCTAGCCATGGCTGTTGGTACTTTTGTTGAAAATTCTTTTACCACCTTAACAGCAAGAGAATGGATATACGATGCTTGGTGGTTTGAAGTTATCATGATTTTTTTTGTCATCAATTTTTTAGGAAATATCTTTCGATTTAAATTGTTGCGAAAAGAAAAACTCACCACCCTTGTTTTTCACTTATCCTTTATTTTAATCCTGGTTGGCGCAGGGATTACCAGATATTTAGGTTTTGAAGGCATTATGCCCATCAGAGAAGGTGAAGTAGAAAGCACCATGTTGTCCAGAGATGTCCATCTTACAACTTACATTGATGGCGAGATTAATGGCCAGGCACGTCGAAGAAATCAAAGCTTTCCATTAGTACTTTCTGATGGACTAGACAACAATAAGATCATCGAAACCGACTTTAATAATGTTCCTGTTACATTTGAAATCTTAAAATTTATACCGGATGCTAAAAAAGGGATTATTGAAGATCCAAATGGCACAAAACACCTTAAAATAGTTGAATCCGGCGGTGGACAGCGTCACGAGCATTATTTAAAAAAAGGTGAGGTAGCCAATATTCATAATACTTTATTTGCCTATAATAAAGATACAGACGGTGCTGTAAATATAAATGAAAGCGCTTCGGGAAAGTTTACAATCGAAAGTCCATTTGAAGCTCAGGTGATGCGTATGGCCGACCAACAACAGTTTCAACTGGTCAAAGATTCAGTTCAGGACTTAAAATTCAGATCACTATACAACATGGGGCAAATGCAGTTTGTTATTCCAAATACGCCTATTAAAGGTGTGGAAGGTGTAGTAAAATCTAATGTGCAATCTAAAGATTTGCCCGATGGTATCGTGCTTAAAGTTTCAACACAAAAACAATCAGATACCATTAGCCTAATCGGTGGTCAGGGTATGCTAGAACCCATGGAACAACTTAAATTAGGTGATTTTGATATCAGCTTGAGGTATGGCAGTAAAATTTTAGAGTTACCTTTTGCTTTAAAACTCAATGATTTTATAGCCGAAAAGCACCCGGGTACGGAAGACCGCGCGACCCCGAGTTACAAGTCGTTTAAAAGTAAAGTTGAAGTTGTAGATGGCAGTCAATCATTTGATTATGATATTTATATGAATCACGTGTTAGACCATAAAGGCTATCGCTTTTTCCAATCTTCATTCGACCCTGATGAACTAGGAACTGTACTATCGGTTAATCATGATTTTTGGGGCACTTGGGTGACTTATATAGGGTATTTTCTGCTTTACTTGGGTATGATACTTATTTTAATAGATAAAGGGTCAAGATTTGGTAACCTTAGAAAACAGCTTGAAAATATAAAAGCAAAAAAAGCCAAGTATCTTGGGGTGGTGTTATTGATGATTAGCTTTTCGAGCTATGCGCAGGACTCAATAGTAAACTCTGAACAAGCGCAAGAAACCCATACAACAAAACAAACTGCCCCTATGGGCTTTGATGTTAAGAAATTTGATTCTCTTATCCTTGCCAATGCAGTAGATAAGGAACATGCCAAAAAATTTGGTAAATTGGTTGTTCAGGATGAAGGCGGACGAATGAAACCCATCAATACGTTTTCGTCTGAATTGCTGCGTAAATTGAGTCATGAAAATTCTTATAACAGTCTTAATTCAGATCAGGTATTACTTTCAATGATAGAAAATCCAGTAGTCTGGTACACCACACCATTAATATACTTAGAAAGAGGTAACGACAGTTTGCACAACATACTAGGTATAGAAAAAGCAGTAAAACATGCAACACTTACAGACTTTTTTAATCCGGATGGAAGTTATAAACTGGCTCCCTTTTTGGAAGAAGCCTATAGAGCTGAAGTTAGGAATCAATTTCAAAAAGACTTTATCTCTGCCGACCAAAGGGTTAATCTGTTTTATAACGCTTTACAAGGGAAGCTTTTAAAAATATTTCCTATCCCGAATCACCCCAATAATAAATGGGTATCGCGAAATACAGCATTAGAAGAGAATCATTTTACAGGAATGGATTCTGTTTACACCCGTCAGATACTTCCTATTTATGTGCAAAGACTTCAAAAAGCCCGCCAATCTGAAGATTATGCCAAGGCTGATGAAATACTGACCGGGATGAAAAATTTTCAAAAGAAATACGGTTCCGAGGTTTTGTTGTCAAAGAATAAAGTTGATGCTGAAATAATGTACAATAAAGTTGATATTTTCAACCGCCTTTATAAATATTATTTACTGGCAGGTGTGTTAATGATTATGGTTGTTTTATACCGAATTTTTAAGCAAAATAAACTCAATCTTACCATACTTAACGGCTTTAAAATTTTACTCCTTTTGCTATGGATTAGTCATACTTTAGGTCTGGTTGCGCGATGGTACATATCTGGTCATGCCCCTTGGAGCAATGCTTACGAAAGTATGATTTATGTGTCTTGGGCGACGATGTTTTTTGGTTTAGCCTTTGGTCGTAAAAGTGATTTGACCATGGCTTCAACGGCTTTTGTGACCTCGATGATTTTATGGGTTGCCCACCTCAATTGGGTTGACCCCTCGATAGCAAATCTCGTACCTGTATTAGATTCGTACTGGCTAATGATTCATGTGGCCGTAATTGTAGCCAGTTATGGACCATTCACCTTAAGTATGATTATAGGGCTTGTGGCCTTAATCCTAATTATTATTACTACCAAAAAGAATAAAAAGAAGCTGGATTTAAACATTAAAGAGCTTACCGTAATCAATGAAATTTCACTAACGGTTGGATTGGTTATGCTTACCATAGGCAACTTCCTTGGTGGACAGTGGGCAAACGAAAGTTGGGGCAGGTATTGGGGTTGGGATCCCAAAGAAACTTGGGCCTTGATAAGTATTATAATTTATGCATTTGTCATTCATATGCGATTAGTTCCTGGACTAAGAGGTCGTTTTGCTTTTAATTGGGCGTCTGTTTTAGCCTTTGGTTCAATTTTGATGACTTATTTTGGCGTAAATTTTTATCTCACTGGATTACATTCTTACGCCAGTGGAGACCAAATTATCAGTTATAAATTCATTATCATTACATTGGTGAGTTTATTTATTTTAGGATATTTTGCACGCAAACAATATATTAAACATTATCAAAAACCAAAACCATGAAATCATTGATCACAAAAAGTATTTATTTATTTTCGATAGTTCTCTTAATAGCTTGTGGTAAGTCAACAGATGTAGTTGAATCCGGAACTTATACTGGTAAAATTATAGAAGTTGAAGCCGATAAATCTGAAATCTACGTCAAAACTGAGGATGATAAAACTTTAGAGCTATATTTTGTTGAAGATACCAAATTAACCCAAAACGGTGAAAAAGTTCCATTTTCAACCTTAGAGGAAGATCAAACTGTAGAAGTTGAAGTTAAAAAAGTGGGCAAACGTTTAGACCCGTTGACGGTAAAAATACAATAAGCATTTGTGGACATCCAAACATGGCATCCGATAAGTGTGCATTTCCCGATAGCTTTTTTGTTGCTGTCGGGAATTTTAAGTTTGTACCTGGTCTATAAATTTAAAAAGTATTTAGCACAGTTTAACTTTGGCCTTTTACTTATAGGTCTTATAGGCTGTGGTATAGCCATTTATACGGGAAATATTGAGGATGGTAAAGTTTCGCGTACATTATGCGACCCTACTATTTTGAAGACTCACGAAAACTACGCCTATTACTTGCTTTGGATATTTATTGCTAATCTTGCTTTTTGGGCAGTAAAACTTCTCATCCGCCCAAAATCTTACAACACTATCCTGGCAATATTAATAATTGTTTCCAGCTTAATCGGTATATGCTGTCTGGTCTATGTTGGTCATCTTGGCGCCTCTTTGGTTTACGAACAGGCGGCTGGAGTTAAGGTGCCTAGCGAAGATTGTGAGGGGTTTTAATTGCTGATAATTAGGACTTTTCAAGACACCAAAAGTTTTCGAAACCTTAGGTGTTGTAATTTTTTTTATTTGATGATACTACAAGACTAGATTAATGATTTTTGATCCCTTAAGGGTGAAAACCATGTAGTCAGTTCTCTTTTTAGAATACACATTTATTAGAATTCTTTTAAGATATAAACTTAAGAATCATTAGTCTTACAGATAAAGCGTATAGACTTAGCGCCTACTCCGACGAGGACTCCAATATCACCGCATCAACCGCATTCTCTTTAACCATCGCATTAAATTCAGGGATGTCCCTTTGCTGAATGTCTTTCCACTTAGTCAATTCTGTATCAATCTCAGCCGAGACTTCTTTTCTAAAGGCAATGCTTTGTGCAGTAGGCGCAAAATCGCTCATGCCTTCCAGAGAGTTTAAATGCGCCAATTTATTGGTCAATTTTATAGGATAATTCAAGGGATCCTGTCGACTTTGATTTTTGGTTTGGTATAAGGCTTTTTCGATTTCTGATATCTTTTCATTTATCGCTTCAGCTTTTTCCACTAAAGCTTTCTTGCCCTCATTCGGTTTTAAGCGCTCAGCAACCTGTTCAATCTGAGCTTTTGCAGAACGCATAGCAGTAATGGCTTCATGGGCTTCCGAGACCTTGTCTCTCACTTTCATCAAAAATTCAAATTTAGACTGCATATCAGCCAGACTCATTGAAGATTTGGGATTTTTTAGGATATCAAAGCCTTGTTCCTGAGACTGACCATCTACCGTCATCTTAACTTTATATTTACCAGGCAGAGCTTCTGGGCCGTTCATACTGGCCCACCATAAAATCATGCCGTCAAAATCAGATGCCGGAGGATAGCGCATATCCCAAACAAACCGGTTGCCACCTTCTTCAAGGTCTTTGAGTTCTACTTCATTTTTATCTTTATCCGGTTTGGTGTCAAAAGCACGAATGAGTTTTCCTGTTTCATCCATAAATTCCAGGCGAACCTGAGTAGAATCAGTGAGTGTTTTTAAATGATAAGACACCATCACACCACCGGGGTGATTTTGTCCGGCGGTTTTAGATGGCCTGCTTGCTCCGCCTTGCATTTTGTAACTCGACATAGGCTTGTACAAGTAAAATTCTTTATTAGCTACTTCATTGCTTAGCTGGTATAATGGCGTCAGATCATCAATCAGCCAAAGGCTTCGGCCTTGAGTAGCTGCTATCAAATTATCATTTTTGATGGTAAGATCTGTAATCGGAACAATGGGTAGATTCATCTGAAAGGGCGACCAGCTTTTGCCATCGTCAAATGAAATATACATCCCCGTTTCTGTACCGGCGTATAATAATCCCTCACGTTTAGGGTCTGCTCTTACTACACGGGTAAAATGCTCGTTTGGAATGCCCTCCGTTATTTTTGTCCAGTTTTTTCCGTAATCTTCAGTTTTATATAGGTAAGGTTTGTAGTCTCCAAGTTTGTATCGTGTTCCCGCCACATAAGCACCACCCTCTGTAAATGGATCGGGGTCAATGCTGTTTATCATCATCCATTCGGGCATGTCTTTAGGCGTGACATTGTTCCAAGTTTCACCGCCATTTTTGGTGACATGAATTAAGCCATCATCAGATCCTGTCCAGATCAAGCCTTCTTCATAGGGAGATTCTGTAGCAGCAAATATTGTACAATAATATTCTACGCCGGTGTTATCCTGAGTGATTGGACCACCGGAAGATTTTTGTTTAGAGGGGTCGTCTCTGGTCAAATCGGGACTGATGATTTCCCAGGAGGCGCCACCGTTAGTACTCATATGCAAATGATTTGATGCTGTATAAAGTTTGTCAGGATTATGCGGAGAAAAGAAAATCGGGAAATTCCACTGGAATCGGTATTTCATGCCTTCGGCTCCATAGCCCATAGGGTTGTCTGGCCATACATTTACCGCTCTGACTTCATTGGTTTCATGATTGTATTCAGTAAGAAAGCCACCGTAACTACCGCCGTAAACAATCTCCGGGTTTTCAGGGTGTGGCGCAATGTGAGCGCTTTCCCCACCAGCAGTAGACTCCCAGTCGTCTTCTGTGATGTAGCGTCCTGAAGTTCTGTGCGGAATTCTTACGGTAGAATTGTCTTGCTGTGCGGCGTAGATTCGATAAGGAAATGCGTTGTCTGTTGTAACCCTGTAAAATTGAGCTGTGGGTTGATTGTGATAGGTGGTCCAATTCTCACCACCGTTAAACGAGACTTGTGCACCGCCATCATCGCCCATAATCATCCGATTAGGGTCTTCCGGCGCAATCCACATATCGTGATGATCGCCGTGTGGCGCCCGAGCTGACGTAAAGGTTTTTCCACCATCTGTAGATTTTTGGTAATCTACGTTGACTACGTATACTATATTTTCATCTTTTGGATCGGCATAGATTCGGGTATAATACCAGGCGCGCTGACGTAAAGCTCTACTCTCATTTATTTTAGACCAGGTTTTTCCGGCATCATCAGAACGGAAAACACCACCTTCATCGGCCTCTACAATGGCCCAGACGCGCTCAGGATTTGCCGGTGAAACTGTTATCCCAATAATACCTAAAGTACCTTCAGCCATGCCTTCATTATCTGATAATTTTTTCCAGGTATCACCGCCATCGGTACTTTTCCATAAATCGGAGCCTTCACCGCCACTTTCCAAACTATAAGGTGTTCGGCGTATTCGCCACGTGGAGGCATAAAGTATTCTGGGGTTGGTAGGGTCGAAGGTCAAATCGACTGCTCCAGCATCGGCATTGGCAAACAAAATGCGTTCCCAGGTCTTCCCTCCATTCATACTACGGTAAACGCCGCGTTCCTCAGAAGATTTATAGAGATCGCCCATAACCGCAGCGTAAACAATATCCGGATTTTTGGGGTGAATGCGAATGCGAGAAATATGGCGTGAATTTTCTAATCCCATTTGTTCCCAGGTCTTTCCGGCATCGACAGATTTCCATACGCCATAGCCATAAGAGACGTTACCACGAACGGTTTTTTCGCCACCGCCTGCATAAATTACGTTATTATCCCATTCAGAAACCGCTACTGCTCCTATAGAACCACCAAAGTAGCCATCGGAAATATTTTCCCATGTCTGACCACCATCCTGTGTACGCCAGACACCACCACCTGAAGCTCCGAAATAGTAGAGGTTGGGTTTGCCGGGTACACCGGTTACCGTAGAAGAACGTCCACCGCGGTACGGCCCAATACTTCGCCAGGTTATAGCATCTTTATATAGAGATTCGTCAAAGGATAGGATTTTATTTCGGCTTTTGCGTTGCGCTTCAATATCTGTTGGCATAAGCAAAAACAGAAAGATTGCCATAAGAAATAGTAGTGATAAATGCTTCATAAGAGTATTAATATTTTAATCCGGTATTCAAATATAATTACAAATAATGGTTTTGATTAGTACTTTTTTTAATCATATTGCAAAACTTAATTTTTGACCTTATTATTTTAGATGAATTTTCAATTTTTCAAAACAACAGATTATGAAGTTTAGCCTGCTGTGTTGTTTATGTATTGGTGTTGTGTGTTTGAGTTTTAGTCAAAGCGTTTTTGTTTTTAATCAGCAAACTGAAAAGCCCCTAGAAGGTGTAAAGATCACTAGTCATTCGGATAGATCTATAGTTATAACAAATGCTTTGGGTCAGGCCGATATTTCAGCTTTTGTAGGTTTAGAAGGTATAAAAATAAGACTGGTGGGCTACAAAACACTTTACCTTAGTTATAAAGCAATTGCAGCAAGGGGTTTTAGTATTGGCCTGCAGCCGTTAGGTTTTAATTTGGATGAAATTGTTATTTCTGCAACACGATGGCAACAATACTCACGAGACGTTCCTTCTAAGATAATAAGCCTCTCCCCAAAGGATGCAGAACTTCAAAATCCACAAACCGCAGCCGACCTGCTTAGTCTTTCCGGTAAAGTATTTATTCAAAAAAGTCAACAGGGTGGAGGGAGTCCTATGATTCGGGGTTTTGCCACCAATCGGCTGATTTATACGGTGGATGGTGTAAGAATGAATACCGCCATTTTTAGAAGCGGTAACATCCAAAATGTCATTAATCTCGACCCTTTTGCCATTGAAAACACTGAGGTCTTGTTTGGTCCGGGCTCAGTTATTTATGGCAGTGATGCCATTGGTGGTGTTATGAGCTTTCAAACCCTATCACCAAAATTTTCAACAACCGAAACCCTTGAGGTTTCTGGAAAAAGTATTGCACGGTATTCATCGGCAAACACTGAAAAAACCGGACATTTGGATGTCAATTTAGGATTAAAAAAATGGGCCTTTACCAGCAGCTTTAGTTCCTGGGATTTTGATCATTTACGACAGGGAAGCTATGGCCCGGATGACTACATTAAAAATACTTACCCTGCACGTCGAGATGGTATGGATGTGGCCATTGAACAGGATGATGAACTCCTGCAAATACCATCGGCTTACTCCCAAATCAATTTTATGCAGAAAGTGCGTTTTCAACCCAACACAAACTGGGATTTTCAGTACGGTTTTCATTACTCCAAAACCTCGACCTATGGACGATATGATCGGCATAATCGGACAAGGAACGGTAAGCCTCGCTATGCGGTCTGGAATTACGGTCCTCAGCAATGGATGATGCATCATTTGAACATTACTCACGGAAAAAGCCATGGTTTTTATGATAAAGCCAATATTAGTCTGGCACAACAATCTTTTGAAGAAAGCCGCATAGACCGATCATTTAATAGCAGTCAACGACGAACCAGAATTGAAAATGTAGAGGCGTATTCAGTCAATCTTGATTTTATCAAAAGTGTAGGGAAGAAGCATAAGCTTTATTATGGTATAGAGTATGTCCTGAATGATCTGAACTCCAAGGGTACACAAACAGATATTACAAACGGAGTGTTAACAGATGTCGCCGACCGCTATCCTCAAGCTTTCTGGTATTCTATAGCGGCTTATATGAATGATGAGTGGAGAATTAACGATAAATTCAGTTTACAAACCGGATTGAGGTATAATCAGTTTGGACTGGAAGCCGATTTTAGTCAAAACTCCGATTTTTTTCCGTTGGGATTTATCGATTCCGAACTTAATAACGGGGCATTAACAGGGAGTCTTGGCAGCGTATATCATCCAAATCATAAGTTGACGATACGTGCCAATTTTGGTACTGCTTTTCGCTCTCCAAATGTTGATGATATTGGTAAGGTTTTCGATTCTGAGCCCGGTTCTGTGGTTGTCCCAAATCCTGATTTAGAGGCTGAATATGCCTATAACTTCGATTTAGGCGTAGCAAAAATATTGGCAAATCAAATTAAATTGGATGTCACAGGATACTATACTTTACTGAGAAATACTTTAGTACGCCGAGATTTTCAGCTAAATGGTCAAGATTTTATAATTTACGACGGGGAGTTAAGTCGGGTTCAGGCCATACAAAATGCTGCTGAAGCTCAGGTATTTGGCGTTCAATTTGATGTAGAAGCCAAATTGTCAGATAAATTCACTTTTTTGACAGATTTGAATTTCCAGGATGGCGAAGAAGAGTTGGATGATGGTAGCCTAAGTCCGGCAAGACATATCGCTCCTTTTTTTGGGGTGAGTCGGCTGCGGTATCAGCTCAAAAATCAATTGACCTTGGAATTCAATACCATTTATCAAGGAGAGTTAAGTTACAATAATTTAGCCGTGAGCGAACGTTCAAAAGATGAAATTTATGCTAAAGATGAGAACGGCAATAATTATGCGCCTGCATGGTATACTATTAACATGAAAGCCCAATTTTGGTTCAATTCAAAGCTGATGCTGAGTGCTGGTATTGAAAATATAACAGATCAACGTTACAGGCCTTATAGTTCAGGATTGTCTGCTCCGGGTCGAAATCTTATACTCGCCTTAAACTTTAAGTTTTAGAAGCAGTCTAAGTGTAAAGAATATATTAACCATTTAATTATAATCCAGAATTAATGCGAAGAAAGCAACAGGCGTCTATATTAAGAACAACTCGAAAAATTCACCGTTGGTTAGGTATCAGCCTGTTTATGTTGTTTTTAGTGGTTTCACTTTCAGGTCTGTTTTTGGGTTGGAAAAAGAACAGCAGTGGTTATATCTTACCCAAATTGCAGCGGGGCAGTACAACTGAATTGTCGCAATGGTTGAGCTTAGATTCTTTACAACGCATTGCTTTTCAAAGTCTTCACGATTCTGTAAATTCTGGTTTATCAACAAAGTTGTCCAGAATAGATGCCCGACCAGAGAAAGGTATGGTGAAATTTGTCTTTGACAATCATTTTTGGGGCGTACAGTTAGATGGAGCGACAGGTGAGGTTTTAAACATTGGCCGAAGACGCTCAGACTGGATTGAAAATGTACATGACGGCTCTATTTTGGATGACGCCTTGGGTACAAATGGTTTTATTAAGCTCATTTATACAAGTGTTATGGGACTGGCACTTCTTGGTTTTACCGTAACCGGCTTTTGGTTGTGGTATGGGCCGAAACGGATGCGTTCTCAACGAGGGAAAACAAAACCTTAGCTCGCTAACTTGTTTTCTACAGGATATACGTTTTTAGAGATCGGCATTCTGTTTTTATCAAATAAAATGCTTTTAACATTCACATTATCACGTTAAAAAAAACATAACATCAGAGAATTATTTAATGTTATGAGGGCTCAAGCGAAAGTATTGAGGAGAGATTTATTTCTTAATGAAATTTGGCTCAAGTTCGATTATTTCGATTCGACTGCACTCAGCGGGATATGGACGTTCAATGCCAGCAGTTTAAGAAATAAATTTACTTTCTTAAGATAACATCCCATAATTTTTTTGGTTGAGCCCTTATGGAAATGGAAAATTTTAAGACAAAGGGGCAAAGAGCAGATATAAAATATATCTATAATAAACAGTCTGGATTTTTGAATATTGAATGACCATTTAAGAATTAATTTAAAAATGTTTTCAGGCTTGAATAATTTGCCTAAAGTATTTCAATTTATTGTAACAAAACCGGGATGTATTCGTCATATAAATATACAACCAAACATTTTTTAAATTTTAATGCCATGTCCTCTAAGTATTTAGACTTTGTTGTTAGTAAATTTTGTATCGCACTAATACTGTTAAGTATGTTACTGTTTATTCTTTTCAATTAAATTTTTATTGTCAGTTTCAATACAGTTTATTTTTGAAAATTTAATATTTTACTACCCTGTTTTTAAAATGATCTGCATGTAAATCCTAACAATATTAGATACTAAAAATGTGATCTTCTATAGCTTTCAAATATTTTGAATTTAATTTCTTTCCTTTAAAGCCTTTTTTATCTACTTTTTTAATCATAATCTCATAAAGATTCAAAAATGAGATGTATTCTGCTTTATTTATATTACATTTAAATGAATAAAGAAAAGTTTAAAACAAAACATATGAAAGTCAACGGATACGCTGCTCAGCAAGAAAAAGCAGCATTAACTTCATACACTTATGAATTAGGAAAAATTGGAGCAGAACAAGTCGATATTAAAGTAGAATATTGCGGCCTTTGCCATTCTGATTTAAGCATGATTAATAACGATTGGGGTATGTCTCAATATCCATTTATTCCGGGCCATGAGGTTATCGGCGAAGTCATAGCCACAGGAGAAGCGGTCAAAAAAGTAAAAATTGGAGATAAAGTTGGTTTAGGCTGGACCTCTGGCTCCTGTATGAGCTGTTCAGAATGTATGGAGGGCGATCATCATCTTTGTGCAGAGTCTGAAGGCACTATAATAGGCAGAAACGGGGGCTTTGCTGATAAAGTCCGTGGACATTGGTCTTGGACCATTCCTTTACCCGATGACATCGATATGGGTAAAGCAGGTCCCTTACTTTGTGGAGGCATAACTGTGTTCAACCCGATAATTCTTGCAGGAGTAAAACCAACGGATAAAGTTGGGGTGATTGGTATTGGTGGACTGGGTCATATGGCCTTGAAGTTTTTGAAACACTGGGGTTGTGAGGTGATCGCCTTTAGTTCCAGTCCTGAAAAGAAAGATGATATTTTAAAAATGGGGGCTTCTAAAGTCGTTAATTCTAAATCTGAAGAAGAGTTGGCAGGCATCGCCGGACAGCTAAATTTTATATTGAATACCACTAATGTTACCTTGGATTGGAATGCTTACCTGACTGCTCTGGCGCCGAAAGGAAAATTTCATAATGTCGGTGCGGTATTAGAACCTATGGCTATTCCTGCTTTTAGCTTGATTGTAGGCGAAAAATCTGTTGGAGGAAGTCCGATTGGCAGTCCGGCTTTAACCAAAACTATGCTGGAATTTTGTGTAAGACATAATATCTATCCTGATGTTGAGGAGTTCCCCATGCGTAAAATTAATGAAGCTTTAGAGCATTTAGAAAGTGGTAAAGCTCGGTTTAGAGTGGTGATGAAGAATTAAAAGATACCTTCATATTTTATTGAATAAGGTTCTGTTTAAAACTGATATTATTTTCAGGATTGAGCGCAACCGATGGGTTTCAGGTTCCGTGTTTCAGGTTTCGGGTTCCAGACGTTGCCCTGAGCAGAGCCGAAGGGTTACAAAATTCAAAATTTAAAATTCAAAACTAATAGCTAAAGGCTAATAACTAAAAGTTTGAGCACAACGAAAATCCCGCTCATGCGGGGCTGAAAGCTCATTTCAGATTCCAAACGCTGCCCTGAGCACAGTCGAAGGGTTCCAAACGCTGCCCTGAGCACAGTCGAAGGCTCAAGATTCCGGGTTAAAAATTCTAGTCTAAAAAGTTAGAAAATTCCTAATCGAATTCCAAATTTTTTATTCTATTACTTAATACTAATTACGCATTACTACTTACGAAACTACCCTCTACCGACTACCCTCTACCAACTTTCATATAACAAACCTCTTAAATTACTAATAAACAACATGTTATGTCAATTGGAATATGGCACACAACCATTCAGGAACTTTCATAAAATAAAACACTTAATAATCTATTATATTCTGTATTTGAATAATGAACAAGGAACGCTGATTAACGAATAATGAAGTAAAATAACTAATTCTAAAATCGTTAATCTTTGTTCGAAATTCATTTTCTTGATTCAGTATTTTTTTGATTCAATCCAAAAATGATAAAGTTATATTCATTGGAATATGGTCAGCGACCATTTAGGGACTTTCATATAACAAACTGCTTAAAACGCTAATAAACAACATGTTATATCAACTGGAATATGGTCAGCGACCATTCAGGGACTACCCTCTATCAACTACCCTCTAATAGCTAAAGGCTAATAACTAAAAGTTTGAGCACAGCGAAAATCGCGCTCATTCGGGGCTGAAAGCTATACTATTGCTATATCTCAACAGACCCTTTACCTTTTCTAATAAGAGTTGGTTCCGAGGAAGTGAGGTCTATAACAGTTGAAGCCACATTATTACCATAACCACCATCTACAACAATATCGACAAGTTTATCCCATTTTTCGAGGATTAAACTGGGGTCTGTGGTATATTCAATGACATCGTCCTCATCTTTGATTGAAGAAGAAACAATAGGATTGCCTAAAGCTCTCACAATACTTGAGCAGATGTTGTGGTCCGGTACCCTTATTCCTACCGTTTTTTTCTTTTTAAAAATTTTAGGCAAATTATTGTTTCCAGGCAGTATAAAAGTATAGGGGCCTGGCAGATTTCGTTTCAGAATTTTAAAGGTTTGCGAGTCTATTTGAGCGACATATTCAGACAGGTTGCTTAAACTATCGCAAACAAAAGACAAATTTGCTTTTTCCAGTTTAATCTGTTTTATCAAAGCAATTTTCTGTAATGCTTTCTTACTGTTTATATCACAACCTAGACCGTAAACTGTATCGGTTGGATAAATAATTAAGCCATCATTTTTGAGGACTTTGACAATTTTATTAATTTCATGGGTAGACGGGTTTTCTTCGTATAATTTTATAAGTTCTGCCATAATTATCTTTTTTATTATTCTGGATATTCAACTCTAAGGTGGTAAATATTTTTCAATTTACCTTTTAATATTTTTTTAATTTGCTCAATTTCTCTAAAGGTAATATCTGCATTTAAAAACTGACGTTCTTCAACTTGTTTATCAATGATTTTCTCTACAAAATTATTGATAATCTTGGTGTTGGGTTCTTTTAAACTTTTACTTGCTGCTTCAACGCTGTCACACATCATCAGAATAGCTGTTTCTTTGTTGAATGGTTTTGGACCCGGGTATCTAAATTTGCTTTCGTCAATCTCATCACCATCTATTTCAGCCTGTTTTTTATAAAAGAAAAACACCAAAGATGTGCCGTGGTGGGTTCTTATAAAATCGATAATTCTATCTGGTAAGTTATTTTTTTTAGCAATTTCTATACCTGCGGCCCTGTGGTTGATAATGATAGATGCACTTTCAACGGGTTCGATATCGTCATGTGGTGAAACTGAAGTTTTTTGATTTTCTGTAAAGTACGTGGGTAGCTTCATTTTTCCTATATCGTGGTATAATCCTCCAACTCTAACTAACAAGGTGTTTGCACCTATTTCATTAGCACAGGCTTCGGCAAGATTGGCCACATTAAGAGAATGGTGAAAGGTTCCAGGGGCGTTTTCGGCCAGCTCCTTGAGCAATTTAGAATTGGTGTCGGAAAGTTCTAGTAATGACAAGTCTGAAATTAATCCAAAAACTTTTTCGTAACTGTATATTAGTGGCTGAACAAATAGTAAACCTACTCCAGATAATAAAAACAGAAGAAACATGTTGATGTCTATCTCATATATACTGCCTTCCTGAATTAAATTAAAGGCCAAGTAAGAAAACACGTAAACCAGAGTAATCTGAAAAACTGATATAAAAAGATTTGCGCGCTTATAAAGCTCTGATACGGTTAGAATAGTCACGATTCCAGCAATAATTTGCAAAAACATATACTCAAAACTATTGGGAACTATAAACCCTAGAATAAGAACCGTAATGACATGTGTAAATAAACCCAACCTTGGATCAAAAAAGGCTTTAATTGTCAATGGTAAAATACAAATTGGAACTAAATAAATAAAATCCTGTTCAAAATGCAATACCAATAAAGACAAACCGATAACAAACAAAACATTGAAAAATATGAATGTGACTTTATTGTTGTCCTCATAAATATCTTCCCTGTATTTCTTGATAAATAAAAGCAGCATAAGAAGTGCAAGCGATACCAAAAGTACGTATCCTACAATCACAGTATTGAAAGAAGTATCGTCCCAGTCTTGACTTTCGTATTCTTTTTTTAGAGAGATCAGCTTTTGGTACTTGTCATTATCTACAATTTCCCCTCTACTTATAATCTTACTTCCTTTTTTTACAGTTCCCCTAGCAGAGGAAATATTACTTAGACTTTGTTCTAGGCTTTTTCGTGTCATTTCTTCATTAAAAAACACATTAACTTCTGCATGCTTAAAAAACAGGCTTGTAATCTCTTCATTATAAAATTTGAACTGGCTCTCGTTTACGGCCTGGTTTACAAATTGCTTGAGATTTTCCTGTTTGGCTATTGCAGATAGTAATATTTCCTTGACCTGTGCACCTTCTTTCAACAGGACTACTTTATCTTCAGGATAACGGTCTTCATCTATTCTTAAGCCGTATTTGTAAAGTTTTTCAAATAATGAAATAAGGTATTTTTTAAAATCTTTTTCTTTTTCAATATTAAACAGCGAATCCTGTATGTATTTTTTTTGAAGATCTTTTTCAAAATCAGATTTGATTCTCTCGTAAATAGCCGCATTGTAATCATAATAAGGGGTGTGGTTTTTTTTAATCTCCTCTCTTTCTGCTTTTAACTCTTCGTCAGATTTCAGTATAGAATAGTCAAAAGGAGCGTAGAGGTTATCATACGGCCACGGCGTATTTTTATCGATATCATATTTAAATTTGTAACCCTTAGGGAAAAAATATACTATAAGGAAAACCGTTAGCAATACCAGAAAAATCTTATAGATATTAGCTTGATTTTTATACAAGAATTGTAAAACTTTTTTCAAAACCTTAGTTTTAAGCTAAAATAAGGGTTTTTTAAATAACACTTTAAAAATTATCTTAAACTTGAAAAAAATGTTAAATCTGAACATAACCTATGTTGCTTATAAGTTTTTAAATAATTTTAAAAATAAAAGATATGGGGTTAATTAACACAAATTCAAGAGAAAACAGTACCAAAGTTAGTCTATACTACGAAGATTACGGTAAAGGTCAGCCTATTATACTCATTCACGGTTGGCCGTTAAGCCATAGAATGTGGGATGCACAAATAGAAATTTTAGTGGAAGCCGGTTTTAGAGTTATAGTTTATGATAGAAGAGGATTTGGGCAAAGTTCAAAGCCTTACAGTGGTTATACATATAATACTTTGGCAAATGATTTAAATGACTTAATACAAACTTTAAACCTAAAAAAAGTTATATTATGTGGATTTTCTATGGGTGGTGGCGAAGTTGCCAGGTATATTGGTAAATACGGGACAGACAATGTAGATAAAGCCATTTTAATAGGTGCTGTAACCCCATTTCTTAAAGAGACTAAAAATAATAAGAATGGTGTTGATGAATCTGTGTTTCAAGGCATGAAAGAAGGAATTGATGGAGACAGGGCCGGATTTTTTAAAGATTTTGGAAAAAACTTTGTCTCCTTCGACAAGTTACAGGATAAAGTGAGTTTAGCGCAAGTAGAATTGAATTGGAGTATCGCTATGCAGGCTTCAAAAAAAGCAACATTAGATTGTGTAGATGCTTTTGGTTTAACAGATTTTAGAGAAGACATGAAAAGTTTTGATATTCCTACCCTTATAGTTCACGGAGATTCAGACCAAATTGTGCCTTTTGAAGTTTCTGGTAAAAAAGCGCATAAACTACTTAAGAATTCAACGCTTCGCATCATTACAGACGGGCCTCATGGCTTATCCTTTACTCACCCAGATGAATTAAATACTGCCATATTGGAGTTTATTAAATAGCTTTTAAAATTTGATATAATTCAATAAGCCTGTAAGCAAAAGGACTTATTATGATTCTAAAGTAAGGAATGTTTATTTAATAATTAATTTTTTGACGGTTTCGGTATTATTTTGATTGACTTTTACAAAATATATTCCAGGACTTAAGTTACTTATATCTAAGTTATAAATAGATTTAGAATTTGATACATTTTGTGTATTCACCAAACGGCCGTTTACAGTATAAAGACTTATAAGATTTTCATAACCTGGCGTTTCAAATAGAATCTTAACATTATTATGAGCAGGATTGGGATGTAAGGTGAAAGAATCAGTTGAAAACTCTTGATTATTGAGGGTTATAGCAGTACAAATTTCAATAGACCAAGAATCTATTGTTCCAGTATTTGACGATACAAAATCTGTCACTCTCAGTGTCCAATCTCCATCGGTGTTCCCGTCTTTAAAAGCATTTAATAATTCTACGGGTTCAAATACACCTGATATTAGACTACCACAATTAGAGTCAGGCAATTCTTGTGCTCCATCTACAAAACTTATATCCATCCCTTCTGAATCACATAGTGTTTTACTCCATAATTGAACAATTTCACCATCGGGCGACTCTAATTCAATATCTAAATCTTTTAAGCGGTTGTGTGTTAATTCCAGGTTGACTTTAACACTTTGAACAATATCATCATCTGCGATGTTGATTATAGATTCAGCGGGAACTCCCGGAGCTGGATTGAAGATTGGCCCGGTACCATCTGGTACACTAACCGTATTAATATTGCTCTCTGTACTACAGGTCGTATTGATATTAAAAATTTCTTCATTTAAAGCAAAGAAGATGTTATCAGAAGCTTTTACCATTAATCTGCAATTTTGACTCGCAATACCGGCTGGCACAGTAATATTCTGTGTACCATCGTTTGGCGTATTGGTCAACAACACCTCATCAAAAGTAATACCTCCATTTGTAGATAATATAAAATCAACCTCGCTGGCATCAATGCCATTGGCATCTGTTCCAGCCACATTCCACGTAATCGTTACATTATCTCCAACATTCCAAAGGATGTTCGGTGTGTTTTGAGAAGTAACTTTAAAAGGGCCAGCTGCGCCTACTACATTAACATTAACCAAATCCTGAACAGTTTGACCACCGTTAATATTGTTATCTCTTACAGTAACAATAAAGTTCATATCTCTCGACACGTTAGATAAAACCTCCCAGGTGGTTTGAATCTGATTATTGAGCAGAGTTTCCATTCTAGGAAAATATCTTGATGTTGATACATCAGGCTGAAAATTTCTAAAATTGGGACCAAGGTTGGAAGTGGAAGTTGGTGGTTGAATACTTATTTCGTTATCAAACTGTTCCCAATTGTAGGTAAGCATATCATTATCAGGGTCTGAAGCTTCTACGTCTAAAACGAATGGAGTACGCTTGGGTATTATGTAATTGGGCTGAGATATAAGACTTGGTGGAGTATTTGATATGGTATTGTTTTGCGCACATGAAATATTACTAAGTACACTATACATTTGTTGTAAACTGTGAGAATGGTAATAATCATAATTAAAGCCTTGTACCGATGGAGAACAACCGGTAAAACTAAATCCATAGCTCATAATTGTAACACCACTCCCAGTCTCATATGCAGAAGAATCGGTTCGCTGACAATCATTGTTCTGCGTATGTCTTGCTCCCATTTGATGACCTATTTCATGGGCAAAAATTAAATCTATATCTCCCGTAGGAATAGACAATCCAGAAGAAGCTCTAGACTTTAAAGCATCATCACAAACACTATATCCCAAATTAGGGTTCAAAAAAGCTATTCCACCTCCAATTGTTGTTAAAACATGACCAATATCAAAATTAGCATTACCAATTGCAGCAGGTAAATAGGCATTATTTTCCGTTGCAAGGTCGCCAGTTGTAGGATCATTAGAAGCATCGGTAAAAGGATCTGTTGCTGGATCTAAAAATATAATGCTATCACTATTTGGTATAAGCTGTAAAGTAGTAGCTAAATCATTTTCCAAAATACCATTTACACGATCAACAGTTTGTGTAACAGCTCCGAGAACGGCAGCTTTTTTTTGAGCCTCAGAAGCTCCCCCCAATCCAGCTTCATTGACGTGGTATTGAGCATATTCTGCTGTTGTTGCAACGGCTAATCTTAATGTTCTCATAGTAGAATCATCTACCAGGTTTAGAGAAGAACTCATTACTGCGTTTGTTGCCTGGTTTTCTATATCTTCATCAAAATTGCATACAATATCAGGAAATACTGCATCTTCCAAATTAAAAACTTTATATAAAGACCCGTTTTTTGTCATGGGATTGATATAAATAGAACCATGATTACTAAATATTTTAGCATAAACGCCCATTGGCGTTATGGTCATCCTAAGCCTATCGGAATTCTGTCCTCTGGACTTTCCAACATAGGATTTAATTGAAGGATAATTTGAAGCCAACTCAGGAGATAACGTTTGAACTTCAAAAAATTCAAAAACTCCAAAATTATTATCACCATATGGCATTCTCAACAAAATATTAGATGAATTTGATTCAGACCTTAATGGCGCATTGAGCAGTGCAACTTTAATTTGAGCTTCATCGAGTTGGTAAACACTATATTTAGCTACTTGAGTATCAGAAGCTATCAGTTCGCCTTCCGGTACATTATTTATGTTTTTAATGTTCCAGAAATTACCTTGTGAGAAAGAATTTAAAGCCATTAAAATACATATAGTGAATGTAAATTTTTTCATTTTGAATATTTTTTTTGTAAATATACATATCGTATAAACATTTAAATCTTAAATAAAATAAAAAAACTGCAAATCATTTTGCAGTTTTTTTACAACAAGGTGGTATTAAAACTATTTGATGACAAGTTTTTGAACATACTTCCCTTCACCATTTGCAACTTCGATCAAATATACACCGGATTGGTATTGATTTTTTAGTTGAATTTGTTGAGTTAAAAGGTCTGGATTAAAGTCTAATGTCTCAATTATTCGGCCTTGAATATTGTAAAGTGTGATTTCAGAATTTAAATCTATATGATGCGTGAAGTTAAGATTAAATCGTCCATTATTAGGATTTGGAGAAATTGAGAACCTACTTTGTTGATTATCTTCAACCGAAAAAGTAGTTGAGCAAATTTCAATTTCCCATGAATTTAAAGTCCCTGTGTTACCTGATACGAAATCAACAATGGCTAAACTAAAATTACCTTGAGTACCAGAGGCAAAGATATCTGCAATAGATGTACTGGTATCAAATGGAGAATATATGCCGGTTATAGGATTTCCACAGGATGTTGATCCCGGATTAGGTAACATGGCTCCAAAATCATTAAACGTCACATCTATGGTGGCCTGACCTGAACAATTGCCTATCCAAAGGTTGGAAAAATCACTACCAAAATTTTGTAATTGAAAAAGAATTTCATCAACTGAATTGTGAGTGGCGTTGATGTTAATATTTATATCCGTGATGTTTTGTATGTCGTCCGGAATTGTGATCGTACTAAAGACAGGTGTACCGGCAGAAGGTGAATTTGGTGTTCCATTTCCGTCTGGTATGTTTTGTGATGTTGAATTTGAATAATTATCACAAACATTAGTCACGTTCGTATCTATGGCAAACATATTTTCATTTAAGGCAAAATATACATTATCAACAGCTTTAACCATAATTCTACAGAAGGGGAACTGGAGATTAGGAACAGTTATATCATGTGTACCATCATTAAGCGTATTTGAAGCTAATATAGTATCATAAGTAAAGCCACCGTCTGTAGAAAGTAGTATATCCACATTAGCGGTATTTATGCCATTGCCGGTAGTTCCGGCAACGTCCCAGGTAATGGTTCTGGTTTCTCCGGGTAACCAATTGATATCTGGTGTGTTTTGTGAAGTAACTGCAAAAGGGCCAGCTGCATCTTCAACACTCAAGTTTGAAAGGCCGGTAACATTTTGCCCACCATTAATATTATTGTCTCTCACAATGACGTTGAATAGCAAATTTCTGGACACGCTGGGTAATACTTCCCATGTAGATTGGAGTTGATTATTAAGCAAAGTTTCAATTTGAGGGAAATATCTAAAGTTTGATGTCGTAGGTTGAAAATTTCTAAAATTTGGCCCATTGGTAGAAGTCGCTAAAGGTGGTTGAGTGCTAATTTGATTATCTACTTGTTCCCAGTTGTACGTTAGATTATCATTGTCAGCATCTGTGGCATTTGCCTCGAGAAGAAATGGAGTGCTTTTCGGTATGGTATGATTACTTAATGGCGTAATTGATGGAGGGCTATTGGCAATTGTAGTAGTCTGAGCACATGAATTTTCAATCGTATTAAAAATTTGAATAATACTAGCCACATGGTAATAATCAAAGTCAAAACCCTGTACATTTGGTTGGCATCCTGTACTTCCGTAAGCCATAACAGTTACACCGGAACCTGTTTCATATACCGAATTATCAGACCTGTTGCCTCCACAAGAATTATTAAACGTATGGAATGCACCCAATTGGTGTCCTATCTCATGAGCAAAAGTTAAATCCAGACCGTCTCCAACTGGATTTGGTGATCCAGATACACCAGCTGCTTTAAAATTATTATTACATGCACTACCAACAGAAGCAACCCCGCCACCCAAAGTGGTCAAGACATGTCCTATGTCGAAATTAGAAACCCCTAAAGCCCCCGGAAGAAAACCATTATTCTGGTTCAGCAGCGTTCCATTAGAGGGATTGGCAGAAGCATCAGTATAAGGGTCTGTTGCAGGGTCTAAAAAAATGACTGTGTCATTATTAGGTATGAGTTGTAAGGTTGTTGATAAATCATTTTCTATAATTCCGTTCACGCGATCCACAGAAACTACAATTGCCGCCAAAACAGCTGCTTTCTTTTGGGCGTCAGTTCCATTGTTCAATCCAGCTTGATTGATGTGAAATTGAGAATATTCAGCTGTTGTTGCGACTGCTAGTCTAAATGTTCTAAGGGTAGAATCATCTACTATTAAATTTGCTGCTGAATCCATAGCGCTTGAATTAGACTGAACCTGATTTTCTACCTGCTCTTCAAAATCGCACTGCATTTCAGGAAATATGGCATTTTCAATATTAAAAACTTTGTAATATGTCCCATTTTTAGTCATAGGATTAATGTAAACTGAACCTTTGTTGCTATATATTTTAGCATATACGCCCATAGGTGTGATAGTAATTCTAACTCTATCCGGGTTTTGCCCTCTGCCTTGTCCTACGTAGGATTGGATTGAAGGATAACTGGATGCGAGCTGTGGCGATAAAGTTTGAACTTTAAACATTTCAAATACTTCAAATTTATTTTTTCCATAAGGTAAATCTATGATGACATCCGAGGATGTTGATTCTGATCTCAATGGTGCATTTTGAAGCTCATTAATAAAGACTACTTCATCAAGTTGGTATAAATTGAAATTAGATACCTGAGTCTTGTAATCTATCAAATCGTCTTGGGGGATATCCTGCATTCTCTTGTCGCTCCATAAACTACTTTGAGAAAAGGAACTTAGTGAAAATATAAAACTTATAAGTATAATAATTTTGTTCATTACTTTTTTTTAATAAAATTAAACGTATGGGTCGTTAGATTTCACAGTGACATGAATTCTATTTGATCACAAGTTTTTGAATAAATTTCCCTTCTCTGTTTGCAACTTCTATCAAATATACACCGGATTGGTATTGATTTTTTAGTTGAATTTGTTGAGTTGAAAGGTTTGGATTAAAATCCAATTTTTCCATTAAGCGACCTTGAATATCATAGAGTGATATTACAGAATTATTGTTTATTGGCTGTGTAAGATTTAAATTAAATAAACCATTATTTGGATTTGGTGCGATGCTAAAGTTGTTGATTTGGTTATCTTCTGTAGAGAAAGTTGTAGAACAAATTTCTATTTCCCAAGAATTAATGCTACCTGTATTTCCGGTTACAAAGTCAACAGCTGCTAAGGTAAAAGTTCCCTGAGTTCCCGGCGCAAAAATGTCAGCAATAGAGGTATCGGTATCAAATGGAGCATATACTCCAGTTATGGGGTTTCCACAGGATGTTGATCCCGGATTAGGTAATGCGCCTCCACTATCATTAAAGGTTAAGTCTATTGTGGCTTGACCTGAACAATTACCTATCCACAGGTTGGAAAAATCGCTGCCGGAATTTTGTAGTTGAAGAAGGATTTCATCTACTGAATCATGAGTGGCGTTGATGTTGATATTTATATCTGTGATGTTTTGTATATCGTCCGGAATTGTGATGGAGCTAAAGACAGGTGTACCGGCAGAAGGTGAGTTTGGCGTTCCATTTCCGTCTGGTATTACAGATGGAGCGTTATTCGCATATTGGTCGCAGGTCGTAGATACATTAGTATCGATAGCAAAAGTGTTTGGATTTAGAGCATAAAATATATTACCATCAGCTTCTACCATGATTCTGCAAAATGCAGCTTGTACATTAGGTACTACAATATCATGAGAACCATCATTAGGCGTGCTTGAAGCCAATGTCGTGTTAAACGTAATACCGCCATCTGTCGATAAAAGAATATTGACATTACTGGTATTTATACCATTGGCTGTTGTGCCGGCAACATCCCAGGTAATGGTTTTGGTTTCTCCAGGTAACCAATTGATATTTTCAGTATTTTGTGATGTCACTTGAAATGGACCAACACTTGCAAAATTAACATCCACAAACGCTCTGGCAGATTGACCAACTGAAAGATTATTGTCTCTTACAGTTACCACAAATTCCATACTTCTTGCTACTGAAGGAATGACTTCCCAAGTTGGAATAAGATTATTAGATAATACCTGCTCAAAACTAGGAAAATAACGTTTGGATGCTGTAGTAGGTGGGAATGATCTAAAATTTGGACCAAGTGTAAAGGTTGGTTGAGGAGGTTGAGAAGGTGAAATTCCATTATCAAATTGTTCCCAGCTGTAGGTCAAGGGGTCTCCCTCAGCATCTACTGCGCTGGCATCAAGATAAAAGGCTGTACCATTTGGAATGGTATAACTTGGAGGTAATGAGGCTATATTTGGAGCTGTATTACTTTGTGCTACAAAATTTCCACAAGATGATCCCGATCCAGATGAAATATAGTTAAATATCTGTAAGATACTGACTTGGTGAAAATTAGCATCACTATTACTTTGCACATTAGGTGGGCATATTCCAGCATATCCCATAATGGTATTACCACTTCCAGGCTCCATTGCTGTTTGGTTAAATCTTGCACCCTGACAGAAATTGTTAAACGTATGATCTGCACCAAACTGATGACCAAACTCATGAGCAGCAAAATCTACATCGAAGGGGTCACCAACAGGATTTGGCAAACCAGTCGCACCTCCGGCTTTTTGTCCGTTTAGACAAACCTGGCCTGGCGCAAAACCTCCAAACTCCGTTGAAAAAACATGCCCAACATCATAGTTAGCTGAACCAATTGTAGAATCAACGACACCTTGATTTTCACTGGGCAAATTAAAAAAAGTTGAATAAGGATCAGAGGCGGGATTTAAATATATCAATTGATCATTATTGGGGATAAGTTGTAAAGACACTCCAAGATCTATTTCATAAAGCGTGTTAACCCGATCTATAGTCACAACCATAGCAGCCAAAACTGCTGCAGTTTGTTCTGCGGTAGTGCCACCGCTTAGACCAGCTTCATTGATATGAAACTGTGCATAATCACCAGTACAGGCCAAAGCTAAATCGTATGTTCGTAGTGTACTGTCATCAACTTCAAAAGTTTCATAATCAGAGTCTGTGTATACTTCATCAGAATGGTCCTCATCAAAACCATCTGATGGATTAACATCACAAGAAAAGTCGGTAATGTCTACTGCATTTTTTTTTAAAAATGACACGTAGTAATCAGCGTTCTTATCGTAGGGGTTTATAAAAAATTGACCTACATCCGGTTTTTTAATCATGGCATAGATTCCCTGAGGTGTTATGGTTAACCTCAAAATATTAACCTTACCATTATCGCTTCTTTTTCCTATATAAGATTGGATTTTTGGATAATTTTGAGCCAATTCTGGTGCTAAAGTTTTGGTTTTAAATATGTCGTAGATTTCAATGCTCCCATCTTGGTTGGGTAAGGCCAATTCAACATGACTTGCAGAAGAATCTTCCCTGTATGGTGCAGAATCCAAATGAGACATTAAAGCGTTTTTATTAAAAGAAAAATAGTTGGCTTGTTTCAAAATCATATCGTATTCAATAATATCATCTTGATTCACTTTTAAATCTTTTTCAGCAACTCTATTCCAAAACGTTATTTGCGCATTTGCGTTACTTATCATTATTATAATAAGAAATAGGGATAGTAAATACTTAATCATAGTTTATTTTGAATGTTAAGTTTGAATTAATTTTATCTAACAAATTAAGGAATTTTTTTCTAAATGTCATAATATTGAAATACATATTTTAAAAACTAAATTATGAATAGACTAATTATTCTATTATTTTCTTTTGCTTTAAGCACATCACAAGCTCAGGTTTTAACCCCTCAACCAAGTCCTGATGCTACATTGAAACAAGTAGTTGGACTTACACAATTTGAAGTCAACTATTCTAGGCCTTCAATGCGCGGTAGACCAATTTTTGGAGACCTTGTTCCATTTGGAAAATTATGGAGAACAGGTGCCAACAAAAATACAACCATTAAATTTGATGATGACATCGTATTTGGAGGAGATGAAGTTAATGCCGGTGAATACGCCATTTTTACTATCCCTAATGAAGATAAGTGGCAAGTGTATTTATACGGAAATACAGAAAATTGGGGTACGCCATCAGAATGGAATGAAGATGAAATTGTGGCTCAAACTACCGTCGAAGTTTCAAAGACTTCTAAGGAAATAGAATCGTTTACCATTGAATTTAACCATTTTACTAAAAACAATGCTCATCTAATCATGAAGTGGGAAGATACAGCCGTAAACATTCTAATTGAAGTCCCAACAGACAAAAAAGTAATGGCAAGTATAAAAACCGCCATGGAAGATCCAAAAGCTTCAGATTATTACAACGCAGCTGTTTATTATATGGAAACTGATAGAGACATCAATAGAGCCAAAACATGGATAGATAAGGCTATGAAAATGAGTGAAGATAAACCCTTTTGGATGCTAAGACAACAATCATTAATATATGCTAAAGCCGGAGATACCAGCGGAGCTATAACATTGGCCAAAGAATCTCTGGAGGCGGCAGAGAAAGCAGGTAATGCAGATTATATAAGAATGAACAAGGCTTCACTTAAGGAATGGGGCGCTTACTAATTTACTAGATATTTTTAAATATCAGAAAAGTCCGTGACTTAAAGGTATACGGGCTTTTTATTTTGTAGGAATTCAAGTCGATTAAATATTTATATCAAATTTATTGTCTTTTATTTATGAAAGCCTATATTTGTGCGATTTTTTAGACACTTATAATTAAACACAAATGCACAATAAAGGACTAATAAAATTATTTGCAATTCTATTTGGATTGGTATGCATATATCAACTATCCTATACATACATCGCCACCCAAATAGAGGAAAATGCTGAACAATTTGCCAAAGCAGAAATATCAGATGATCAAAAAAATTATGCTGACTTAAGAGAAGAACGAGTTAACTTTTATTTAGACTCTGTAAAAAATGAGCCATACTTTGTCGGTATTACTTACGAAGATGCTAAAAATAAAGAGCTAAATAAAGGCCTCGACCTTAAAGGAGGTATTAACGTAATTCTTCAAATATCTGTAAAAGATATATTGAGAAATATGGCCAACGGTTCTGATGATCCTGATTTTAATAAGGCCTTAGCTGAAGCTTCACAAAACCAAAAAAACAGCCAAGATCCTTATATTGATTTGTTTTTTGAAGCTTTCAACGCTATTGACGGTGCTAAATTGGCTTCACCTAATATATTTGCAAACAAAGATTTGTCTGATGAAATTAATTTCAACATGACCAATCAGGAAGTTATTCCTGTCATCAAAAGAAAAATTGATGAAAGCATTGTTTCCGCCTTTGAAGTTATAAGAGAACGTATCGATAAATTTGGAGTAACTCAACCGAATATTCAACGTCTGGGCGAATCTGGTAGAATTCTGGTTGAACTCCCAGGTGCTAAAGATATCAGTCGTATTCAGAAGTTATTACAAAGCACGGCTCAACTCGAGTTTTGGGATGTTTACCAAATTGGAGACCTCGTCAATTTTTTTGTTGAAGCCGATAAAATTGCAGCTCAACAAGTAGCAGCTCAAGATTCTTTAAACAAAAAAGATACCGAAAAACAAACCCAAGTTGCAGACTCAACTGATACCGCCGATGATGATTTAGATGAATTACTGGACAGCTC
>Ga0102928_1000141_pt1 | contig 39926 bp, 25 predicted proteins | sample SalPonR1_B_D1_MG_FD_78504 | JGI IMG/M metagenome (GOLD analysis project Ga0102928, IMG submission 78504) | Salt pond soil microbial communities from South San Francisco under conditions of wetland restoration - Salt Pond MetaG R1_B_D1_MG | ecosystem: Environmental > Aquatic > Marine > Intertidal...
AATTTTCAAATCTTCAAATCTTCAAATCTTCAAATTGATACTGTTGATGCTATTGATGCTGTGGTTGTTCTGGTTACTATTGATGCCTCTGCTATATTCCCACATTCAAACATACAAACATTCTATCATTCAAACATTCAAACATTCTCACATTCCCAGAACATGCATTTTCAAATTTTCAAATCGTCAAATCTTCAAATTGATACTATTGATACTGTTGATGCTATTGATGCTGTGGTTGCTCTGGTTACTATTGATGCCTCTGCTATATTCCCACATTCAAACATTCAATCATTCAAACATTCAATCATTCAAACATTCTATCATTCAAAAATTCCCAGAACATGCATTTTCAAATTGTCAAATTGTCAAATCTTCAAATTGATACTATTGATACTGTTGATGCTATTGATACTGTTGTTACTCTGGTTACTATTGATGCCTCTGTTATATTTCCACATTCAAACATTCAAACATTCTATCATTCAAACATTCTATCATTCAAAAATTCCCAGAACATGCATTTTCAAATCGTCAAATCGTCAAATCTTCAAATTGATACTGTTGATGCAATAGCTTAGACTCGATTGTCATGTCATTTACTCATCTTTTTCATTAATTTTACTACAGCTGTTTCAATGACTTGATACTCTAATTTTTGTTGAACCGAATATACAAACATCATATGAAAATATGTTTCATCTTTAACAATTTCGTGTTTGTGAAGTCTGTAAGCTTCTTTCATCTGGCGTTTGAGGCGATTTCGATCCACAGCTTTTTTAAATTTTTTTTTGGGGACGCTCACGCCACATAAATTTTTCCCTGATCCTTCAATGGGTAAAAATATAAGGCTTAAGGGATAGACAAATTCTTTCTTTCCTGTTTTAAACAAATTGTCGATATCCTTTTTTAACCTGAGTTTTTCAGATTTTGGAAACTTATAATTCATGTTGTAAAATTATACATTTTAGAATTCTTGCGTATCATATTCATGGCTATCATACTGAAATATATTTATATCAATTAAAGTAAAATGAAATGATTAAATTACATCGTCTAGTGTTCTGCTTTAGTCATTATTATTGTACTATAAAAATTGAAGTGTTTAATGTATCATACATAGGCTTTTAAAAGAAACGGGATGTATAAAATTTTAGTTGCAAACGAGCACCGCGAAATTAAATACAAGTAAAAATTTAACAATGCAGTTTACAATCAATTAGTTTAGCTCAGACTTATATTAAAACAACAGCAAAAAGTAATTATGGAAAAGCTTATAAATTAAAAATATAAACTATAATTTATCTTTCATAACTAAGAAATCAATCAATGACAAATCAAAAAAAATCCTACAAAGTTATCGGTCTTATGAGTGGCACTTCGCTCGACGGCATAGATTTATGTGAGGTGGAGTTTAGTCAGCCTATGTCAAAATGGACATTCAAAATATTAAAAGCCACTACAATACCTTACACAAAAGAATGGGTAGATCAACTTCAACAGGCGCATCATCTTTCAAATACTGAACTTCAGCAATTGGATGACAATTACACAGAATTACTATCAGAAGTCATTTCAGATTTTATGAAAACACCTGAAACTATCGATATGGTTTGCTCTCACGGCCATACAGTCTTACACCAACCCGAAAATGGCCTGACCTACCAAATTGGAAATCTGCCCCTATTGGCACAACATATTAATAAAACGCTAGTCTGTGATTTTAGAACAGCTGATGTGGTTTTAGGTGGACAAGGTGCGCCTTTGGTACCCATTGGAGATCGACTGCTCTTTAGGGAATACGACTATTGCATCAACCTCGGTGGCTTTGTTAACATTTCTTTTGAAAAGGCCGGCGATAGAGTTGCCTTTGATATTTGTCCGGCTAATAAAATCCTGAATCACTTTGCTAAACAACTTGGCTTAAATTACGATGATAAGGGCAAAATAGCAAAAAGTGGGAAATGTCATCCAAAACTGCTGGAAATTCTAAACAGCTTAAACTATTACAGCACTCCACCACCAAAATCTTTAGGTGTTGAATGGTTAGAAAATGAAATGCTACCCGTTTTAGAACAATTTAATCTATCTGAAAAAGACATCCTCAACACCTTGTGTCAGCATATCGCTTTTCAAATTTCTAAAGGGATTGAAAATAAATCTTCAAAAGTATTAATCACCGGCGGTGGTGCTTATCACAAGTATATGATGAATTGCCTAAAAAAATACTTGCCTGATGTAAAACTTCATATTCCAAGTCCGGAGATTATTGACTATAAAGAAGCATTGATTTTTGCCTTATTGGGCGTGTTGAAATATCGTGGAGACATCAACGTGCTAAGTTCAGTAACAGGGGCAAAACATGACCATAGTTCGGGAATGGTATTTGAAGTTAAGCCTTGAGTTCATGAGGTGAAAAGTCATTCATAACAGGGATTAAAAACCTAAAACTAGCCGCTATTTTAACCATATAGTTAACCATACACTAAGTTCACAAAACGATATTAAAATAGACAAAGAATAAGCATTAAAGTGGTCAAGGCTATTACTGGAAAGTCAATTGTATTAGTTTTTATAAGGCAAAACGTATGAGGCATAGGCATAGTCGCTGAGAATACGATATTGAAGAGTCTATTTTTTTTCATTGAAATCAGGTTATCATAGGATCATGTGGACTTGAGACCATATTAAATACAAAAAATCACTATTTTTAATCCATGAAAAATTCCATCGCCCAACGTATTGCCGACTTTTTAAAAGACTACCCGCCTTTTGACAGTCTTTCTCCCAAAGAGTGCTATACATTGGCCTGTGAGGTTGAAGTGGTGTATCTGGCCAAAACCAAAGTGTTATTCAACCAGGGTGATACGGCTCACGAGCATTTTTATGTCGTGAATCAAGGTATAGTCCATCTTAAACTTCAACATAAGAATGCCTGGCGATTGATTGATGTCTGTGATGAAGGTGATATCATGGGGCTGCGACCACTCTTTGCAGATAAAACTTACGCCATGCAGGCTTTTGCCAAAAACGATGTCATGCTGTATGCAATACCTTTTAGATGGTTTAGACGGCATCTGCAAAATCAAAACATCGCCCGGTTTTTATTGCGGAGTTTTGCCTCTAATCAGCGGCAGCCGGATGCCGCAGACAACAAAGGGGTATTGCTGTCCAAGAACCTCACTAGCTCAGAAGAGCAGAGTGTTAACATCGATTATTTTCAGCAAATCAATTATACGCCAAGTCCGTTTTGCGTTAGAGCAGACGAAGCCATCTACGAGGTGGCGAGACAAATGACAGATTTAGGCATTAGTTCAGCTTTGGTTGCTCAAGGCAACAAACCTATTGGTATATTGACAGACAAAGACTTACGGCGATTTATAGCAACGGGAAAGATTGCTTTGCAAGCTCAGGTTTCTGACATCATGAGTACACCGGTACTCTGCGTTGAGCCCGGTATAAGTGTGGCTCAAGCACAATTGCTGCTCATTCAGCACGGGCTGGGACATTTATGTATAACCGAAGATGGTTCACCCGATGCTGATATTGTAGGCATTCTTTCTGAACATGATATCGTTACCGCCCAGGCTACCAACCCTATGGCTTTGCTAAAAGCTGTAAAACGCGCACATTCTATAAAGGAACTCCAACAATCCCGAGGCTATCTCAGCCAAATGCTGAAAGCTTACCTCTCCACGGCGCTTCCCATTTCGCACTGTCTGGAATTAACTGAAGGCATTCATCAAGTGTTGTTTGAAAAGTGTGCAGCGTTTTGTTTAGATCAAATGCCTGATCCACCTCCATGTCGTTTTAGCTGGTTGCTCTTGGGGAGTCAGGCGCGGGGCGAACAGCTGCTCTTGACCGATCAAGATCACGCATTGGTGTTTGAAGATGTTGCCCAGGACAATTTAGAAAATACTAAAACATACTTTTTGGAGTTTGGCCAACGCTTAAGTCAAGTTTTGGAACAGGTGGGTTTCGAATTATGTCCTGCGGATATGATGGCCTGTAATCCGGAATATTGCTTGTCGTTGAGTGAATGGGAGCAAAAATTTAAAACCTGGATAAAAGCCCCAACAGAAAAAAGCGTATTGCTTTGTAATATCTTTTTCGATTTTAAAAAGGCATACGGGGATGATGTTTTAGAAGACCAACTGCGTAAAATCGTGATAAAACTCTTGAAAAACGACGATACATTCTTTGCCTATCTGGCCAGTGATGCTTTAAAAAACCCACCACCATTGAGTTTTTTTGGCAAATTTATTATTGAAGATGACGGCGCACACAAAGACGAGTTTGACCTCAAAGCCAGAGCTATTATGCCACTGGTAGATGCCGGTAGGGTTTTAGCCTTATCTCAAGAAATTTCCGCTAAAAATCAAACGGTTGAACGCTATAAAAGAATGGCAGAGCTCGAACCTCAAAATGCAGAATTATATAAGTCTTGTATACGGAGTTTCTATGAGTTATTACGTTTTAGAAGTGAGGCGGGCTTTGCGCAAAACGACTCTGGTCGTTTTGTAAATCTGGAGACACTCAGTAAACACGATAAAAGTAAATTGAAATATTTATTTAAGCCGATAAAGACTTTACAAACCAATTTAAAGACCAGGTTTAATTTGACGTATTTTACCTAAGAAAAGCCCCCTATAGCTCCCCCAAATGGGAGAGGAAAAAGCCATTTTTAGCTTCTTTAAATGGGAAAGAGCTTCTTTATTTTGTGGAGATTAGTGAAGCTGTGTTACGTTAACTCTTAACTAAAGTCACAAATAAAAGAGATGCTTATAAAAGATAATACGAAGTAGTTACCCTCGGGTCGAGCCCCTGAAAATTTTGCAAATTTTATTGAATACAAGGTGATGTTTTTAAATACGATAATGAGCTTCTTCCCTAGAGCATTGAGCGTAGCAGAAATGAGAGGGAATCTGCCAGTCCGGTCAGTCTGGGACCGGAGTAGGGTGTTTATCAAGAGCTTTTAATTACAACATAACACCCTTTACTTCGACAGTCTCAGCAGAAGTGCCTTTCGGCATTTCCACTTCGATAGACTCAGTGCGACGCCTCAAGGAAAAAGATATTAAACAAAAATTAAATTAATGAATATCAATTAGTTAAACAAAAACGTCATTAGTAGCCTGTCTGCCGAACAGGAAAAGGCCGGCAAAGGCGGGTGTTTTTTTGACTGATAAGAAGAAAAAAATGTGCTTCGACTGCGCTAGCAGAACTATCGAGACCTAATTGTCTTTATAACCTAAAACTTCTCGATAAATTAAAACCCTAGCAGTGATCTTAGGGTTTTGATATATAACAGTATAAAAATAAATTTCAGAATTGACTTAGGCACTTGCTTACTATTAGTATTAATTCATTTGCTCTGCGAACTTGGGGTCTTTGCGGTTATTCATCCCACCGCAGAGACGCAGTGATCGCAAAGATATATGGTTTTAATGCAAATAAGCACATAAAGCATTGTAAGTCATAATATTAAAAGTATGAGCTAAACAACTAAGTCGATTTCAGAATTTAATAGAAATACAGTTTATGAATACAAAACTCAGAAACTTCAGCTTTTTAAAATACTATGTGATTTATAAGCGTATTATCAATGTTGGGTTATTTGAGTATATTTGAGTTGAAAAAGCACTACTAATACTTATTATTTGCGAACCCATGGGCTGGTTAGATTTTTTAAAACCACAAAACGATTATCCTAAATTTTGGGACAAGTATTTGGCCCAATTTAAAACTGAACAGCCTGAAAATTATGTGGCATTTGACTGTGAAACTACGGGCTTAGACCCAAGTAAAGATAGGATGTTGTCAATCGGCGCGGTTAAATTTACCGCTGAACGGATTTGGATTCATAATAACAAAGAATGGTTGGTTAAGCAGACCATAGCCAATGATGACAGCGTCAAAATACACGGCATTTTACCGTCTACATCTTCAGAAGCGCTCTTGACCGAAGCACAGGCAGTCAAAGCTTTTTTAAAATTTATTGGGTCGTCTACGTTGGTCGGGCATCACATCAATTTTGATGTAGCGATGGTCAACCACGCCTTGAAACGCCTGGGCGCAGGTAAACTGAGAAACAAACAAAAGGATACCAACACCTTGTACAAGAAAAGAGGACATTACGCCCACGAACAAAATTTCAGTTTAGACGAATTGTGCAAAACTTATAATATCCAAACCTCAAACCGACATACCGCACTTGGGGATGCTTATATTACCGCACAAATATTTCAACGACTGTTAGCTATATAAAATTTATTATTTTTACTTTAAACTTAAAACATGGGAGAAAATACAGCAATGCGCGAACATATTTTTGAAGTTGTTGAAAATCAAATTGAAAATAACGGCCCTCCGCAAAAAAACTTATGAAAGATTAGGAGCCGATGGTTTTGATGATTTTGTTACTAAACAAATGATCGGGCAATGCTTAGGAATAGAAATATTTAACATGTTAAAACACGGTCAAGAATATGATAACAAAAGGGATTTAAAAAATTTATTAACCTTACCAAAAGAAGCATTTGAAGATTAATATACACAAAATTCTTTTGATTTTTTAGATGCAGTAGTAATGAGATAAGTCTTCAAAAACTTCTTTGAATATTAAAACGGATTTGATTGTAAGGGAGAAACAGTTAAGGATTCAAGTGGTTTTGGTGATTTTTAAAGCTTGATCGTAAAACAAAATTTCAGTTATACCAGGTGTGATAATAGGAAAACCTCAACCAATAAAGATATTTAAGCCAAACTAAAATTGCAATTGTAATAATTGTTTATTGTGTTATTAATATCTAACTTCACATATTTTTTAATGCTCAAAACTTTGTCTGTTGCTAAATTTCAACATGTTAAAATACTTAAATTTTCAGGAAACAAAGCTGTTGTTTAAACTAAGTCTTATTGGGCTTTTAGTCTATAAAATCTTCACCTATAAACTTTGGGTGGTCTCAGACAGAATATTTCCCATAGTATCATTTTCAGACAGTTTTCAAATCACAAATGTTTACTTTCATAATGTGCTGTCTATAATAAGCTTTATCGCTATTGCCATATTGCTATTTAGAATTCAGAAAGTCATCTTATTTATTTTAATTGTTTCAGAATTCTTACTCTTAGCGACAGATGTTATGAGATGGCAACCAACCGAATATCAATTTTTTTTAACTTTAATTGTGTATTTAGTAGCTCCAAAAAAGTTTAAATCATATTTACTTTTACTCCTAGCTGCAACTTACATCTACAGTGGCATGTTAAAGTTTAATTTAAGATTTATAAACTTTAATTGGGCAGGAACAATACTAATGCAGTTTGCAGGAATTTCGTCTGAGTATGCTAACCATAAATATGTAAAAGCATTAGGCTTTATTATACCATTTATCGAGACAATCTCGGGAATTTTACTGTTAACCCGCCACAGGAAAAAAGGATTTATATTAGCAATATGCACACATATTTTTATTCTGGTGTTTATAGGAAAAGAAAGTTTTGTATCCTCTTTTGCAATATGGAGCTGGAATGTCATAATGCTTATTTATGCCTCTGTCTTTTTATTGAACCCCAAAATACCATCACTAAAATTTAATGTCCTGAGTACAGTTTGGGTTCTCTTAATTTTCGTGTTACCCTCATTAAATTTTATTGAAAAATATTACCCGTATTTTTCTTTTGGGATGTTTACCGGAGACAGGTACTACCTCTATATAAATACACCTTTGGAAAAAAATAGTTTGGTCAATACTTATGCTGAAAATAAAAATGAAGATTACCTCAGTGAAAATGTGTCTACTTTGGCTTACAACGAGCTAAGCGTTCCTTTAACACACAGTAAATGGCTGTACGCCAGGTTTATAAAAGCTTTTGAAGACAAATACCCCGAACTTGAACCTTGCTATGACATCAAATATTACCCTTTTCATACTTATGAAATATTTGATTTTTAAGTACTTTGAACCCCTTATATTTATTAGAAGAAAGTTCCAGAATGGTCGCCGACCATATTTCAATTTTTTATAACATTAAACTATTATAAAGTAAACTGTTCCTTTGAGTTTAAAACATTAAGGTATAAAGGAACATTAAGGGGTAAAATTTATTTGACTTTTATTTTACGCTTTTTGGGATCATTGCGGAAACTTTGCTTGCCTTGCGGTATTAATTACATCTCGATACATCCCGACGGTACCCGTCGGGACACTCGATGTGACGAATACAGGTTAAATACTTTATAATCTGAAAAATCAGAACGTTAAGTCAAGTGTTATATGAAAGGTATTTTCAAGAAAATAAACTTGTTGGTTGACTCCAATAAGTTTATAAACCATTAGCGTTTTTAGGAAGTTATTTTAAAAGTAAGCCATACAAAAGGGGATTGAACGACCCAAAGAAAAAGGTGGCTGAGCGGAGCCGAAGCCACCTTCTTGAACATAAAAATTGATAAATATGAATAAAATTATAGAGCTCAATTTTATTTATTAAAACCTAAACGCCAATCCAAATATAAATGAGTTGTAAATGAAAAATCCTACACAATGTATTTATGGTGATATTCAATTTGTTCGTCAATAACTTGTAACCAAATATATTTTTGCTTTTTGAATTCGTGCTTGAACACCCGTTTTAAAAATGCCGAGAATTTATCATATCCTTTTTCGAAAGTTGATGTTTTTAAAACGCATAAAGTCAATTTCAGGTCTTTTTCGGTATCTATGTTTTTTTAAATGATAAGCTATCAAATGCTTTTGTGAATTTACTTTTGAATAATTTATTTTGATTAAAGCGAATATTCTATATTTGATTGTCACTTTTTATAATTTATTAGCAAACCTAAAATTTGAACTCAAGCTTGTTTAAACATAAAGATGACAATCAATTGCTGTTGAAAATTACGGCGATGGGTTGGTTGGTGTACAAACTGAGTACCTTAAAGCTCTGGTTTTTACACGATCGAAACTTCCCTGTCATTCCTGTTTCAGATAGTTTGAAAATCCTGGTGCCTGAATTTCATATTGTACTATCAGCTTTAGGTTTATTCATGCTCGTCGTAATCATTTTTAAACCCCATAAATCTGTTCTAATTGCATTTCTTTTAGCTGAAACAGCTTTGCAGCTTACTGATGTCATGCGATGGCAACCCGCTGCTTTTCAGTTTTATATCAGCTTTGTGGCTTTTGTTGTTCAGCCAAAAAAATTTAAATTTTATTTGCTCTTGTTGCTTTCAGCCACCTATATTTACGCTGGTTTGCACAAATTGAATTTAAGATTTATCAATTTCACCTGGGCGACTGATATTTTGATTGGCCTTTTAAACATCTCGACAGATGTTGCCTATTCCAAATTAGTAAAAGGAATAGGTTTCATCATTCCTTGTTTTGAAATGATGTGCGGTATCTTAATTTTGACCAAGTGGCGAAAATGGGCATTTTATGGGATTATTCTGACTCACACGACCGTTTTATTATACATCAGTCCTCTGGGTTTAAACCATAATTCAGCAGTTTGGGGATGGAATGTAATTATGATTGTTTATGCCCTATACTTTCTGAAAAATTCGCGGCAGGAGAAACTTAGGTTAACCCCAAAGCTATTTAATCTATTTTGGATTGTACTTATTTACGTTTTACCTATTTTAAACGTCTTTGAATACTATTATCCTTATTTTTCCTTTGACCTATACAGCGGCAACCGATACTACCTTATACTTAATTCTGAAATACATGAAAATCACCCACTAAAGTTATACACTAATGACGCCAAAGAAACAAAATCAAATCTTCAACTGAATACATTCTCATGGAGTTTGGAAGATATCAATACTCCGCTGACTCACAATACATGGCTATATAAAAAATTTATTGAAGCCTTTGAGGAAAAGTATCCGGAACTTGAGCCTTGTTACGAGATTCAGTATTATCCTTATAAAACTTCTGAAATATTTCATTTTAAAAAGCCACGAATGCACTGATATAATTCGTGCATTCGTGACTATAAATTCGTAACCCTGATAATTTTCTAAAATAATAAACTCACTCCAATAAGGAAATTAATCCCAGCCTGAGGATAAAAAAACGGACTACCAGTTGTTGTTGGATTGCCATTGACAGATTCGTCGAAAGTGAAAAAGAACCCATTAGACTCATATTCAGCATTAAACACGTTATTGATTAAACCGGTAAAGCGGACTTCGTCAAAGAAAGCTACATCTCTCAAACTGTAAACCAGGTTTAAATCATTGACAAAAAAGGCGTCTAAAATTGAAGACTCAAAATCTATATTGCCCATATATTGTTCACCAACATATTTACTTAAAAAATTAATTTGAAATTCTTGCGTGGCTTGATACGTTAATTGATTGCCGGCAATCAATTCAGGGGAAAAAGAAATATTGGTATTGCCGAGATTGACCAATTCACCATTAATTGGCGCCACGAAATCAATATTTTTATTTTGACTTAATGCAATATTGGGTTGAAGTCTCCATTGGTCTCCTAACTGAATATCGGCTTCTACTTCAAGTCCAAGTCTGTAAGATTTGCCACTGGTCTGACGGATAGGTGCGCCTACATCGTCAAGCGCTCCGGTCAGCACCAATTGGTCATTGTACAGCATATAATAAACGTTGGTATTGATTTTGGTTTTAGGCGAATTAAAACGCCAGCCGAATTCAAAGTCATCTAGTTGTTCTGCCTGAGTAATCCCGTTTTCAAAATCTTGTCGACGTGGCTCACGGTGGGCACGTCCGTAGGACAAATACAACTGATGGTTTTGATTGGCCCTGTATGTCAAACCGGCCTTAGGGTTGAAAAATTCAAAGTTTTGGTCCACAATAAGATTGATTTTGTCTGAAGTTAAGCCACTCATTTCAAAATTAACAAATCGCCCTTGTAAGTCTGCATATACCTGCCACTGCTCATCAATCCGTAAAGTCGCTTTAGCAAAGGTGGTAAATTCCTGTTTGGTCCCATTCCCCTGGTAATATCGATCACGAATCATAGAATTGCCCGCAAATCTCGACCAAATCACTTCGCCAAAATGGTCACCGTCATACACACTGTAAAAGGCCCCGGCCGTAAAATCCAATTGATTGTCCGTATAATTGACGTTGGCATTCACGACATAGTAATCGTTGTCCAGCCATCTACGGCGAATAAGGTCTGCATTTTGAATCGTATCGTTACCAACTTCAACCGGACCAATCTCGTGAAATCCTAGATCAGCATCTTCCATAAATTGTTCAAAATAGCCACGGCCATAGGTATAATTTAGACCTAAATTTGAAGACCAGTTTTTATTGAATTTTTCATTCCAATGCAATTGATAATGGTCCTGAGCGTAGTTATCCACTTCGTTATCGTAAAACCTTGTATTGCCCTCTTCATCAGTATATTGTCCGGCAGGATTAAAGGTTCGGTCTGTATCCAAGGTTTGCTGATCGACGCCAAACCAAGACTGGTAAGTGACTTCATTTCCGCCGAAAACTAAAGCTTTAATCAAGGTGTTCTCATCTACATAGTTGGCTTGAAGAAAATAAGATTTTAAATCGGCTGAAGCCCTGTCCACATAGCCATCAGATTCGATACGCGATAAACGCCCTGAAACTTCAAAATGGTCATTGATTAATCCTGTACTGAATTTTACGTTGTTACGCCAGGTGTTGAACGACCCAAAGCTCGAATTAATTTCAGCTGAGGATTCCTTTTGAAATTTATCGGTTAAAATATTTAAACTCGCACCAAATGCCCCGGAACCATTGGTTGATGTTCCTACACCTCGCTGCAATTGAATATTTTCAGTAGAAGATGCAAAATCCTGTAAATTGACCCAAAACGTCCCCTGGCTTTCCTGATCGTTATAAGGAATACCATTGATAGTAACATTTACCCGGGAATTATCACTCCCCCGAACCCGAATTGAGGTATAACCAATACCATTTCCGGCATCTGAAGTGGAAACTACCGATGGCAAATAGTTCATCAAAATTGGGATATCCTGACCGAGGTTTCGCTTGGTGATTTCTGTTTTTGAAAAGTTGGAGTGGGTAATCGGCGAATCGGCATTCACCCGAACCGCTTGAACGGAGACTTCATCCAGCGATTCTACAGCTTCAGCTAAGTCAACATTCAGCGTTTGGGATGCGGTGAGTTTAACTTGAAGTGTTTTTTTGTTTCCGAAAGTAAAGACCATCTCATAATTACCGACGGGCAAGACGAGTTCATACCTGCCGTTTGTGTCTGTTGTGGTAGAAAAAGATGTGGTTTTAGCGTAGACCAGGGCACCTTCAACGGGTGTTTTGTCCTGGGTAACAGTTCCACTCAGGGTAACATCCTGAGCAATAACGATGCTTGACAAGCAAAGCGATAAAGCAAATAATACAATCTTCATTCGTAATGGTTTTACGAATAAAAGGGGCGATTATTCTGGTTAATAAATGATTTAAAATAAAAAATCCTGAGTACCGCTTTGGCATCAGGAGTAATACATCAAGATAAAACTATCTTGTTTTCCCTTGGCAGCATGACCTGCCCAGGTTCATTGGGTATAATCTCAGCCCTGACGTTCTACCGATAAATCGGTTTCAGCCAGGACACCCCTTTGAGATGGTACAAAGATATTTATAAATTATGTAATAACAAATATTTCTTTATAACGGTTGATGTGCTTTCAGACCTTCACAGGTCTTCGAGGATCTGTGAGTTATACCGTTAATTATATAACCTCACCAACCGCATAAACTCTGCCCGATAACCTTCCTTGTCATTTTCTAAGCCTTGCTTTGCCAACTCAATAATATCTGCCTTATCAGCCTTGCTAATAAGTTTCGAATCTCTGAGCTTCAACCCAAACCAAGCAACAGCAGTTGCAAATTTAAAGTCAGCATCTGCATTTTTAAGAATGACAGATTTGTTTTTGATAATACGTTCTATTTTTGAGCTAGTTTCGCTATCGGGTTTTTTGTAGCGGAATTTTACGGTAGCCAATTCATCTGAATAGCCTTCAAGTTTTGGCTCTTCAACTTGTTGGTATTTCAAATCGGGTTTAAATTCGCCAAACGGACTTTTCACCCCTCTAGGAACCACTTCATAAAGTGCCGTTACTTGATGATTGACACCAATTTCACCGGCGTCTTTAGTATCATCAGCAAAGTCTTGGTCTTGTAATAATCGCGTTTCATAGCCGATGAGGCGATAGGAATCCACATGTTTTGGGTTAAATTCAATCTGAATTTTGACATCTTTGGCGATGGCATACAAACTCCCTTTAAATTCACGTTCTAAAAACTTTTGGGCTTCTTGATAGGTGTCAATATAGGCATAATTGCCATTCCCTTTTTGAGACAAGCTTTGCATTTTGCTGTCCTTATAATTCCCCATTCCGTAACCCAAGCAAGTCAAAAATATGTTGGTTTTACGTTTTTTAGCAATCAGGTCTTCAAGGCTTTTATTTTGGGTCACGCCAATGTTAAAGTCACCATCGGTAGCAATGATTACCCGATTATTGCCGTCTTTGACGAAATTTTCTTCCGCCAGACTGTAGGCGGTTTCTATCCCTTGGCTGGCGTATGTGCCGCCGCCACTAGAAAGCGTATTAATCGCTTTTTTGATTTTAGTTTTCTCTTGACCTGAAGTTGGTTCCAAAACCACTTGCGAGTTCCCAGCGTAAGTCACTAAAGCAATTTTATCTTTTCCTCTCATCTGGTCAACCAAAAGATTCAAAGATTTTTTGACTAAGGGCAATTTATTTTGGTTGTTCATTGAACCAGAAACATCAATCAGAAAGACAAGGTTTGAAGCTGGTAAGTTTTCTAGGGGAATATCTTTTCCCTGCAAGCCTATGCGCAAGAGTTTATGCTTTTCATTCCATGGGGCGTCACTGTAGGTAGTGTGAATCGCAAACGGATGTTTATCTTTGGGTCTGTCGTAATCGTATTCAAAAAAATTCAACATCTCCTCGATGCGTACAGCATCTTTAGGGACGTCCTGCCCGTTATTGATCATACGACGGATATTGGTATATGCTGCTCTATCCACATCAATCGAAAATGTCGATAAAGGTTTAGATAACGGACTGGTAAAGGGGTTTTCTTTAAAGGTTTCGTAGTCTTCGTTGTTTGTGTAGTAGTGAATATGCTGATTATACCAGTTCACAATACTATCAGGATTTATATCAGAATCCTTTTCATTTTGTGTTGAAATTTCAATAACGCCATTTTTAGCTTTCTCCGCATAACCTCTCATAAAAAGTTCTGACTTGGTTTTTATAACATTCACTGATTTGATTGCTTTAGGATTCAGATTGCCTAATTCTTTAACATTCATGGGTTTTCCATCAACAACATACAACACATCTGTTGTTCCGCTCAGACTCCTGTTTCCTCTAATCACAACCTTTTTGTCATATCCTGGAGCACTTGTGTTTGAATTGATTTGAACACCTGCAACTCTTCCTTGAAGGGTTTCGTTTACTTCAGCTTCTGACTCAATTTTTACACTACCTGTTTTTGCTCTTTTAGGTTTTCTACCATAAGCTGTTACAACAACTTCTTCGAGAGCTTGCATATTAGGCTCTAATGTGACTGTCAGATTATTGGAATCTTGTATTTTGACTTCTTTGGTTTTGAATCCAAGATATGCAAACCGCAGTATTTTACCAATCTTAACATCAATGGTAAATTGACCATCAAAGTTAGTTTGCGTGCCTTTTTGTGTGCCTTTGACGATGACGTTGACCCCCGGAATAGGCAAGCCATCTGTGTCAATAACTTCCCCTGAAACTGCAATTAAATTTTCAACATTGTCTGTATCCTCAACATTTTTTTCATTTATGGTCGATACAATAGCGTTGTCAGGAGTCTTATTTTGAGAGACGTTGTCGTCTAAAACAGCAATTTGAATTTTTCTTGAATTTTTAATTAGGTTAGAATCTTTTTTTTCTATAACACCATTTTCAGTCGAAGATGACACCAATCCTTGTTCTTCAGCTTTTCGACTAACGGCTTTTTTGCCATCTATTTCAGCTGTATCTTCAATCGTTTTGGCTTCAATTTCATTAGCAACTATAGCTTCAGTTTTGGTTGGTTTTGGAGTATCAATTTCATTTTCAACTGAATCCAAATGTTGTCTATCTAGATTTTCTGTGTTATTTGGTTCTTGTTTAGTGTCCTTAACAACTTCATTATTTGAATTTTCATTCAGTTTGACATCTGTATTGATAATCGGGTTTTCTTTTATAGGATTGGTGGAATCCAAAAATTGAAATCCGGTAAAAATGAGAACTGCAATCACAGCTGCAGCGCTAAGGGTTCTATAGAGTATCATGCGTTTGCGTTTTTTTGGGTCGAGTTTATCAGTTATAGCTGACCAAACTTTTTCTTTTTGGTCAAAGGCTTGTTGCTCTTGATTTTGAGCAGCTTTTTTAATTTTATCGTAAAGTTTATCCTGCTTGTTCATTGGTCTTTTCATTTTGATAATAATAGAGATGGATAAGTGATTTCAACTTCGTTTTGGCCACATTGAGTTGAGATTTGGACGTCCCCGTACTTATCTTTAATAATTTTGCAATTTCCTTATGGGCATAGCCTTCTATCACGTAAAGTTTAAAAATGGTCTGGCAGCCTTCTGGTAATTCATCTACAAGCTTTAAGAGTTGATGCTCCTCTAGGCTGGCCTCTGCAACTTGTTGGGTTGCAGGATGGGTCTTCATGTCATCTATATATAGATGTGTAAAATTTGTTTTAACGCGCTTAAGACAATTATTTATCGTAATGCGTTTGGACCAGGTGTATATGGCATCGTCATGTTTAAGTTGATCAAGCTTAGTGAATATGGTATAAAAGCTATCGGCCAGCGCTTCTTCTACCTCTTCTTCGTGTTTCAGATAACGTTTGCAAGTCCAGTACAATTGATCGGCCAGCACGTCATATAATTGCTTTTGTGCTGATCGCTTGTTTTTCTTGCAAGCTGCTATAAGTTTTTTTAAGTCTGCCATATACTGGTCTTTACTCTTAAGAGGGCTCTTTTTTCAAAAAGGTTGGAAATGGGTTGCATTATTTTTTAGATATCTAATAACCAAATATCATACCTTTTGGAAAGTCGACTTGCAAATCAAGATTTTAATTGTTCATTCATTAAAGAATTAAGGGAGTTAAGAGTTTCATTAAGTTTTGCGAGGCTCTTCGAGTTTATCCTGAAATGTAATCGGAGTAAATCATTGGTTTTTTTGGTTTTTTTCAAATGAAACATTTAGGGATTAAAACAGAGTTTTAGAGCCTTCCTAAATAAAAAATCCAATGCCGGAGGGCATTGGATTTCTGCTTGATGTAGATAATAATGGATTATTGGGCGCATGATCCAGAAATGAAGCCCGCTCCTGCAAATAGAATCCCAGCCTGCTGTTGCATACATTTTGTTATTCTGAATTTAGTTCAGAATCTATTACAAATTGGATTAACTGGCGTTGATCCAGAAATGAAGTCCACTCCTGCAAATAGAATCCCAAAACTGCTAAGGCAGTTTTATAGGATTTTTATTTGTCCAAACTTTTAAAAGCTATGCTTTTAAGTTTTCCCAAATAAAAATCCCAATATCGGCCGATATTGGGATTCTGCTTGATGTGGGTCATACTGGATTCGAACCAGTGACTTCTACCCTGTCAAGGTAACACTCTAAACCAACTGAGTTAATGACCCGTGATAAAAAAACCCAAACCTGAGTTTGGGTTTGTGGGTGCGAAGGGATTCGAACCCCTGACCTTCCCGACGTAAAAGTCGGGATGCTCTAAACCACAAACTGTATCGTTTAAATTTTAATCTACTTTTCAATAAAAATATGTACACCTTAAAAATAAAACCCAAACCTGAGTTTGGGTTTGTGGGTGCGAAGGGATTCGAACCCCTGACCTTCTGGGTGTAAACCAGATGCTCTAAACCAACTGAGCTACGCACCCCAATTTTGCGAATGCAAATATAAGTTAATTTTAAATTATGGAAAGCTTTAAATCAATAATTTTAATGAAATAGGCTTTCAGAAATCAAAATTCCTCCTTCGCTTCTTCATAATAATCGTAAAACAGATTCATCAAATTAATTCCTTCTGCAATCATATCTTTGGTTTCCAATAATATTCCAAAATACAATTTAGTATTCTGCTGGCCCATGTCTGTTGTACGGATGCGTTCAATTTGTTTTTCTACCAATCTAGAAACCGTATCCAATAATTCTTGTTTTTGTTGAATCAATAATTCGATATCATCAAATTCATTCTTTTCAAAAACTAAGGTAATATGTGCAAATATAGCTGACAAGTCTCTATTGATACCTTTAAGCTCGCGAATTTGATTAAATTTCAAATTTCTATGATTATTACTAACATACTTATGACTCGTTCTAATCATATAAGACATAGACTGTACCATTTCCTGCAGATAATCTAAGGTTAGGATATAGAATTTACTCGCTTCAACGGTGTCATCTTCTAATGATTTAATGTAGTAAAAAATATTATCCTTAAGGTCATCAATTTCGTTTTCAAGTTCAGGCAATTCTTTCAAGAGTTTTTTTAAATTAGCTAAATCGTGATACCCTAAATTATTAGATAAATCTGTATATCTGGCATCAATACCCTGAATCACCGATATGATATTTTGTGATGATTCTGCTGTTATGTCGTTTATGGTAATGATATCACTTCGGTTAAAACGTTTTTTTTGTTTTTGAGATTTTAGCCTTTTAGAGTGTTTGTAATAGCTTTTGGCAACTGAAAAAATCACAAAAAGCATCAAAAAGGCTATGGCGTATTCTTCGCCAAAATAAAGAATACCCACAATGAGTGCAGAGATGCTAAAAGCAATTAGAGCCGTAAGTAGCCAGGAACCAATAACATTAAGCACACCTGCAACACGATATACGGCACTTTCCCTGCCCCAAGCTTTGTCTCCAAAAGAAGTTCCCATGGCTACCATAAATGTAATATAAGTTGTAGATAAAGGCAATGTAAAATTAGTAGCAATAGAAATTAAAACGCTAGCCAATACCAAATTTATAGACGCTCTAAGGGTGTCAAATGCGGGTTTTGTTATGCCCTGGCTCACTTCTTCGCTTTTGTCGAACCTTGACTGGGTAAATTTCTGAATGCTGTCTGGCGTGATTGTTTTAATTCCTAAACCCACGTAATAAAAAAACCTTACTATTTTTTGAGAGAGAAAATTAGATTTAAAACGTTCTTCACCTTCTCCCTGTCGACTTAAATTAACGCCAGTTTGTACGACGTACTGCGCTTTACTGGAAAACCAAAGTGTTAATACCATCACCATTCCGGCAATGATTAACATATACTCTGGTGTTTCTACCTCACCGGATAGGGCTGTCATTCTAAATTCGGAAGGGAGAATACCAGACAACTGGTAAGCTTCAATCCATACTTCAAACGATTGCCAGGCAGCTATACTTACGCCGATAAAATTTACGAGGTCGTTCCCTGCAAATGCAAGCGCTAAGGCAAAAGTGCCCAAAACTATGATGAATTTAAAAAGGTTTATTTTCAATACGGAATGAACCATCCATGATATTAATGACCATGCCAGAAAACTACTGAATATAATGATAATAGAGTTTGATTTTACCATATTCGTAAAATCATCGCCTACAAACTGAATGGTATTTATGCCTTTAATCAATATAAAGTAAGTAATTGCTGAGAGGGAGACACCGCCAAATATGCTTTTTAACCAAAGCGCTTTTTGTTGATAGTCGAAAGTAAATAGCAACCGACTGATATATTGAATAATCGCTCCGATGACAAAAGCTAAAATCACCGACATTAAAATACCAACACTAATATCCGTGGCTTTTGAAATATTGATATATTCACTTAAGGCATTACTTTGCCCGGGGTCGTAATATATTTTTATTAAGGCCAAACACACTGAAGCGCCCAAAAGTTCAAAAACTACAGAAACAGTTGTAGAAGTTGGAATACCAAAAGAATTAAAGACATCCAGTAGTAAGATATCAGTTATTAAAACTGCCAAAAAAATACTAATAATTTCATCAAAATAAAATAGCTCGGGCGAAAAAATACCTTTCCTGGCCACTTCCATCAAACCGCTGGAAAACACAGCACCAACAAGCACACCAATACCTGCCACCGCTAGTATGGTCCGCATAGGAATGGCCTTAGAGCCAATAGCAGAATTCAAAAAATTTACCGCATCATTACTTACCCCAACTACCAAATCGGCGATAGCCAGTAGAAATAAAATAATGATTATAGCCGTATAAAATGTCTCCATTGATGCTCAAAAAATAATTTGCAAAAATGATGAATTGTTAATTGATACGATTACAATCTCTATTACCAAAATGTTAAGCCAAAGTTTACAATAGATTAAACTTTATGTTGATAAGACAAAAGGTATTAATGCAATAAAAACATAAGCATTAGGGCATCAAATCTCTTCTGGATTTTACGCTCATTTTAGATAAAATACTGCTCACGTGAGATTTTACCGTACTGATGCCAATATTGAAATCTTCTGAAATTTCTTTGTTTGATTTGCCAACTTTTAATTCATTCAATATTTTTCGTTCTTGAACGCTTAACTTATTAAGTTTGTTATAAGGCTTGAGGAAAAACTTTCCTACGATTAATCCACCTATAAAAACTAGAACGTAAGACAGAATTTTTAATATAATACTTATAGCAGAATCACCTTCAATGACTTTGGCCCTAAGGTTTTTTATATATTCATTTTCAGAGGTCTGCCACTTTTCTAAATATGAATTATAAAAGGCCTTATTTTTTGTAAAATCATCATCAAGATTACTCTGAAAGACCGCATACAAGGATACCATGTGATGTGATGAAGTATCTGCAATTTCAAGCAAATCCTGCTTTGCTTTTTCAGTTATAAATTTTCTTTTGTAATAGTCACTTCCTGAAGCCATACTATCCCTTCTGGAAATCATAGTTGTAATATTATGGAAAGCCTTATTTACTGTATCTTTTTCAAAAACAAGCTTATCGAAAGGATATGCAGTTGAGTCTGAAAATAACTTTATTTCTGAATTTTTATTAGCAACAAACAGGAGATAATTGTTATTTAATCCTATGATTAGAGAATACTTAGAATCTGATTTTTTGGGAATGTGTAATCGATAGAGTTTATCTTCTTCAGGTAAAAATTCAAGATTGAATTCAAATCGACCTTTTTCATCAACGTTTGATTCTGCAATAATCATCTCGCTAGACATGGTGTACATATCTTTAAAACTAGGTAAGTAGGACATATAAATCTTATTTGCCCAAGTAGAGTCAATGTTTACTTGCCCAATTAAAATACCACTTTCAAATTTTTGTGAATAACAGGTTGTAAACCAAAAAAAAAGAAGCAGTATATGTGGTAATTTTTTAATCAACAAAAATCGATTTATACATTAACGAGATATTTGCGGTTGCATTGTTGGGAATAAACTTCAATTTCCAAACACCAGGTATAGGTTTTGAGATTTTTTCTCTTAAATTACCTTGCGTATGAACATTTTTATAATTCAAATTAGCATTGAGATTAATATGCCTTAACACATTATCGTTAGGGTCTAAAATTTCAATTTTGATTGTTCCATGAGATATGCCAACTTCAACTTCAAGAAGGAGTTTAAACAAGTTTTCATCAATTTCAATTTTTAATTCTTTAGTTTCATTTTCTTTTTCAAAAGAGACTAAAGTTTGTACATCTAAATGAGAATTGTTTACACCTGATTCTTTGACTAGGTCATATACCTCCTGTGCGTTGGCATCAACAGGTAAAAGAGGAATCAAAAAAATAAATAATAATACGTTTTTCATTTTAATACGTTTTAATGATTAATTCTTTGGTAAAATTAAAAACAAACTCAACAAAATCTACAATGGTTAAGAGTTATAAAAGTAGTATAAAAGAACTAAATAAGGGCTAATACTTTATTATTGACTGTAAAACAATGATTTATTTTAAAATTGGATGACCTGTCTAGTTCCTCAGTATGCCTAAATAGAAACTCCAAAAGAAACACCTTTTACGTTTCGGTCTTTCCACTTCGGCTCCGCTAGCAGAAGTATCGAGAATCCTTATGACCTGGTTTTGGTGTGTTTTTTGTTTCTAATCTGTAAACATAAAACGCGCAAGCTAAAGGTAATGCATTGATAATTTCTTTGATATTGAAAGCATTAAATAATGGTTATAAATATCGTCCTAATGCCAATACAGCTTTTATTGAGTTTACAAAAATAAGGTTCGAGCTGTTGCCAAAATGCAGGAGCTACAGCGGGGTTGAGAGAACTATTAAATATACCGTTACGTTGAGAATAGTGTTTTAAAATGGCTTTAATTGTGGTTTAGTTTTTGCAGTACTTCCGGTCTCTGTCTACCCGCAGGCGAGCCATCAAAGTGATGTAGTGCAATGGCGTTGACCAGCATCAACTTTTTTAGATATACATTGAAACTGCTTAATTTGATAAACTATAAGAGCGTTTAGCATGTTGTATCCATCCTTAAGCCCTCATAATATACCTCAAGAATCCAAAAGTACTTTGTAGCTCGGCACAAGTCGATGCATGTGAAAAACATAAAGGCAATTTGGTATTCAATTTCTTAGAGATTAAATAATTTTGTTTATACAGAATTTTTACCAGAACATTACTTTTTAAGTTTTCTAATTTCAAGTTATAAGCGCAGCATGTAAGTTTTAAAAGAATACTTAAGCCAATATTTTTATTTAAAAGGCCTTAGGTCTACACTATAACAGTGCAGCGTTTTATTTTCTAAAAGTTTCGGACACTACTGATGTTATATTTTTAATAAAGCTATAAGTCAGGTTGATCATTATTTTCCAGCATATCCTTTGTCACTACCGTCCTAAATCCCGTATGGTCAGAAGACGAATCAAATGTTTGACCCATTCTGGCAGAGATTCTATAGCTTGCACAATATGAATCATGGCAAAGATAAGAACCGCCCTTTATGATATATTCTTTTTGTAAAGGGTTATTGGGGTTATAAGACACTTTAGACCCTTTTGGATTTTTTAAGATCGCATCCTCTTCTATCTTTTTGTAGTATTCTACATCAAAAAGGTCGTTGGTAATTTCCCATACATTACCCAACATATCGTAAATACCATAAGAGTTAGGCTCAAAAGACTTGATGGGTGCGATAAACTCATAGCCATCTTTAGCGTTATTAAGTACAGGAAATTGGCCCTGCCAGGTGTTGGCTTTTTGAAAGAGGAGGTCAGCATCATTTCCCCAAGTAAAGATAGCATCGGTATTTTGGCCTTGAGCTGCAGCCTCCCATTCGGCTTCGGTTGGAAGCCTTCGGTTAGCCCATTTACAGTACGCCACGGCATCTTCGTAAGTGACATGTACGACAGGGAAATTATCTTTACCTTCGATTGAAGACTTGGGACCTTGAGGATGCTTCCAATTGGCACCAATTTTCCAGGTCCACCATTGGCTGTAATTGTTCATATTAACCTGTCCCTGAACACTTTTGTTAAAAATTAAGCTTCCGGGCTGAAGCAGGGAGTCTGGTGGCTTAGATGTGCCGGGAGGCAACTGTTTCTTAAAGTCTTCCCACAATATTGGCCGTTCTGCTACTGTTTTGTAGCCTGTGGCTTCAACAAAGGCACTAAATTGTTTGTTGGTCACCTCGTGAGTGTCTATGTAAAAGCCGTCAACTTTTACAATATGTGCCGGTTTTTCTCTTGCCATAGCATATTTGTCTCCGTCCTTTGCACCTTGAAGAAAAGTTTTTCCAGGAACCCAAACCATGCCGTCCGGTGCATTCTGAATGAGTTGGTTATCATGAGCATCATTATCGCTATGGCCTGAATTATCAACTTTTTTGCAAGACACCAATACACAAAAAGACAGAAGAAACAGACAACTGATACTTTCGGACTTAATTATCCTAAAACCTGTTGTATACATTTGTATTTACTTATGGATTCAATAATAATAAAAAACTGCCCAATTTTAATCATAAAATTAAAACGAGGCAGTTTTCTTATAAAAAAAACTTTTCTATCAAATACTTTAATTTATTATGATTCTTTTTGTCATATTTTGCTGATCTGTTGTAGTAATTTTTATAAGGTAAATTCCACTTGAAAGATCACTGATATTTATAGAGGTGTCAAAACTTTGTTTTTTTAATTGTCCTAAAACTGAATAAAATTCGACTTGTTTAACCGTATTATTCATACCATCAATATGTAAAATTTCAGTTGCAGGATTAGGATAAACATTAAACTCTGGTGCAGAAATATCATTTGTACTTAGCACCCCTCCAAACTCAAAAGCACCGGCGTCGGCTGTACCTTCTCTCAAATAGCCTCTTTGGTCTATTGACGGTAAACTTACGGGTGTTGCAGCTGTGCAGTAATCATCTGAATTACTGTTTTCATCTATGGCGAGTACTTGAGTACTGCCTCCTTGGTCGGTAAGACCAGTAGTAATACCTGCAAACGTTGCAGTTTTTCCTCTTACATTATTTTTTGATGGATCGTCTAGTAAAGGTAACAAGGATCCGGCATTTTCTAATCCACCTAAAATACAATTAACAACATCTGTCGTATTTGTATTTACAAAATTTAATGCCTTTTGTGCAGGTGCGTCAGCCGTCACTACGATAGAGTTGTATGCACTAAAATTAGTTTCTCCATTTGTTGGACCGGTAAACTGAATTCCGTTTTTGATGGCAGAACCGTGTGAATTATTATAAACTGATGCATGCACTAATTGTAAGGTTATATTGCCAGAGTTACCTGTACCACCTTCATTGGTTGTCCAAACCGCACCTTTACACCAGATAGCACCTCCACCTGCACCACCATTTGGACTAAAGGTGTCATTATTTGAAATGGTACTATTTTCTACATTAACATCTATGGTATAATCATTACCAAAATTATTGTTTCCATTAATGTATATACCACCACCATTTCTGCTGATATTGTTATCTATAAGGGTTTGTTTGACATCAATTACGCTATTTATACCCGACCCATTGTTAGGTGCAAATATAATACCACCTCCATCTAAAGAACAATTATTGTTCCTGATGGTACAGTTAATAATTTCTGCATTAGAACCGGCAATACCAATTCCACCACCATTTCGGTTTGTAGAATTTTCTTCAACAATAAGGTTGTTTAAAGTAATCAAACCTGTGACTTTGTCAGCTTCTATTCCACCACCATTATTATTATTAGCATTGCCATATCTTATGCCAAGATTTTCTATAGTAACGTTAAGAACGTCATTATCATTTTCTCGGATTACCCTGACTACACTTTCACCCGAAGCATCTGAGGACGGTGAAGTGGCTGCTTGAATGATATCTGTTGTAGGGTCTGATCCCCTAAGTGTAATACTTTTTCCAAATGACACAATTTCTGTATGTATTCCGGATATAAGAATGACATCACCATCCGTGGCTGCATTCACAGCATCTGTGATTGTCGTATAAGGGTTACCTCCATATGGATCTCCTTCAATATTGACTGTTTGTGCATTTGCAACTAAAGCAAATACCATAACCATAATTGTAAAAATTCTGTTCATAATTTATTTATTTTTGGGTTATTAATTTTACGAGTTATCTATTTTGTTTTCTCCACGCTCTCCATTCCTCTAATCTATCTTTACCTAAGTAATTCTTAAGCTGATTGTATATTTCTTTGCCTAATTCTTTCTTTTTTTCTTTCAATACATCAGGCTGATCAGCATATTCTTCTGCTAGTTGATTGGACTTTTCAAATCTATCAAACTGCATTTGGTAAATGTCTTTCTTTTCCTTATTACTGAGGTCTAAGGCTTTGGCCATTTTATTTGATAACTTTTTAGCCCTTTTGTGTGAATTGATTTGAGCTGATGCTGTAGAAAAGCTACAAACAAAAATGATTAATAATAAACTGTTTAATAATTTCATGGTTTTTGATTTTATAGTTAAACTGATATAAATGTAATGATTAACATCATCTTAATACGTTTAAATCTTGTTCAGACAAGTTTGTTTCTTGACCTTTTGCATATTGTACCTTGCCACTGGCTAAATCGTTTTAGTTATATGATTTTTGGCTGTAATAATAACTTCATTTTTTGCATTTGATTTGATTTTTAATTAGTCGTGTTCGACTAAGATATGAGGTTTTAGACCTGTGACGCAAAAAGCGTTATTTTAGTTAAAATTTAAATATCTTAGTATCATTTATATAAATATCAAAAAAACAATTTATTAGCGTTCTATCAATCTCGAACTATAGCAAGGTATTATAAAATTAAACATAATGCCTTCGGCTTCACAGGTCTCAAATAACTTATTATAAGAACAAAGCATGGCTTTTATGAATTTTTAATCGGACAACAATGATTTTTAATAAAAATCAATCGGCGATAAAAAGAGCATTAGACACAGGAAGAGTGTAGGAATATTTCAATAAGGCTACTGGGGTTTGATGGCCATAATATTTTGAAGTCTTTGTTAAAACCGGCTTAGCAATAACCCAGTAATAACCGCTTTTTTCCAGCTTCAAATGTGTTTTCCTGCATGTTTTCTTTAAGCCTTTTGGCTGTATATTTATTACTGGTCTTTGCGTAGTACAGAAAGTAGTTTTGATAAGCTCTATTTTTTTTCCAGGAAATTTTATTTTTTTTTGACAGAAGCAAGTAAGGGTTTATGTTTTTTTATATCCCAATTAGCAAGGGTTTGAAAATACATTTCATCGTAAATTACTTTGTGTTTTTCATCAAATATCAAATTATTTAATTCATGGGGATCCTCTTTTAAGTTGTATAATTGATCTATGATACCATTTGTAAACACAAATTTATAATCCCCTTTACGCATCATTCTTGAAGGCACATTTCTTATTTTACCCAATAATTTGTAATTAGCCCCTCTAAACTCGGAGTATATAATCCGATTTTTATCTTCTTTACCACTTTTCAACATTTCCAGTATTGATTTGCCCTGAACTTGATCTGGGGTATCAGCACCAATAAGGTCAGCAAAAGTTGGCATTAAATCAATTAAACTGATAGTACTGTTGTTGATAACGTCCTGTTGAAATGCTTTGGGGTAAGACACGATAAAAGGAATATTTACAGCATCTTCATACATATTATGTTTTCCCCTTAATCCATGTTCAAAGAGATGTTCACCATGATCTGTGGTGTATATAATAATTGTATTTTCATATAATCCATTTTCTTTTAAGGAGTTAACAACCCTACCCACCATGTCATCCACTTCGGTGATACAGGCATTGTAAGCTGCCATTACATTTTTTGCACCCTGAGGCTTGTTTTTTGGCATACCGGAATGTATCCAGTTAGGAGACCATGGGTATTTTCCTTTTTTATACCAATCATCGTATGTTTCCGGTAGCTCAAAATCTTGCGGGTCATGCATATCGAGATAGGTTTGGGTAGTTGTAAAGGGCGCGTGGGGTTTTTCAAAACCTACATGAAGAAAAAAGTGTTTCCCGTCTTTTGCCCTTTTTTTGATAAATTCTACACTTTTACGAGCAACAACCATATCAAAGTTATCCTCATCATTTTTCACTAGAGTAGGTTGATAATCCTCGTTGAGGTACATTGGCCCTTTAGGATATACATCTTTGTATTTTCTGAATTGCCTGTAACGCATGTAGGTATCTTTTCCAACTTCGTCTTGATAATGACCACCGGGAAAATTTGTATAATACCGATGGCTAATTTCATCAATGCCCATATCATTTCCCTGTCTGTAATTTTCATCTACATTTTTTTGTAATTCTCCATGGACATGCATTTTACCCGGAGCAGCTGTAAGGTAATTTTGGTCTTTAAACATTTCGGGCAGGGTTGTAATGCCCTCGTGATAGCCTGTGCTTCTATAGTATCCGGCTCCTACACGTTTTATTCTACCATTCGGCATCTCAACAGGTGCTTTGTGGTATGGCGCTCCATTGGCATAAGGATTCATTCCTGTAATCATAGCGGCTCTGGCCGGAGCACAAACAGGCGCAGGGGTGTAACAGTCTGTGAACATCACCCCTGTTTCTGCTAAAGCATCAATGTTTGATGTAATAGAAAGCTCACCCCCATAGGCACCGGTAGCCTCTAGTTTATGCTGATCTGATATAATTTAAACAACATTGGGTGTGCCTTTTGTATTTTGTGCGTTAATGGAGCCGAAAACCCACAACATCAACAACAGAGAACCTGCCTTTATCATACTTATTAATCTATATTAGGATTAGATGATCTCTCAATGAGGGGAATAGGCCAGGTGTAATCTTCCGGGCCTCTTTGGCCATTGGTATTACCCCAAGTTGTTCTGCAGTATTCATCGTAAACGCCTAACCTGGTAAGATCAAAAAACCGATGCCCTTCCATATAAAGTTCTGCGGCTCTTTCTCTTAAAAGTAAATCTCTAAAGTCTGGCATAGAAAGACCGGCGTAATTGACATCATCCATACCCACTCTATTTCTCAAAATGTTGATATCTTGGTTAGCAAGACTTGGATCTTGATTGAGTTCTGCCAAAGCTTCAGCTCTCATCAGGTGAACATCTGCTAACCTGATGACATGCCAGTTTTGCTGGCTTGTATATTCTGTTGTAGCTTCCGTATCAACATATTTTGCAGTAAATACTCTAAATAATGTCCCTACGGGTTGTCCTGTGTCTAATTCTGTTCTTTGGTATCCCGTCAGGTTGGGACCAAGCACATATGACCGTCTTTCGTCTTCAAAAGAATGAACAATGGTGTTAACAAACCGCTCATCTGTTTTATCTATTGAGTTATTTATAAAAAGTGGCATTAACCTATTGACACCACCCCAGCCACCGCCGGCGAGTCCGGAGTTTCTTGGCGAAAACAAATTTGAAATAGCAGTACCCTGCCCGGCAATAGATGAGCCTTGTATTTCAAAAATAAATTCTGAATTATTTCCATTTGTAGCGTCAAATAGATTGACATATTCATCAATATTAGAGACTAACTGATAGAATGGTTGTTGAAGAACCAAATCTGCTTGTTCAACAGCTTTTTGATAGTAAAAGTCCGGTGAGTTGGGAAAATCTCCATACAGCACATTGCCCTGAATACCCTCTTGTGCAGTGCGCATAGAAGAAGCAATGCGAAGATAGACTTTGGTAAGCATAGCATGTGCAGCGGCTTTTGTTACTCTACCTATGTTATTGCTGAATCCATTTCTGGATTCATTGAAACCCCAGCAGTGTTCTGAGGCGTAGGTTAAATCGTCTATAATAACCTCATAAATATCCTGAATTGACGACACAGGCAAGCCGTCCTCACCCGGTTTTACGGGTTCTGTTCTCAAAGGAACTTCGCCAAAGCATCTTACTAAATTGAAATAACTTAAGGCCCTGATAAATCTGGCTTCACCAACAACTCTATTCCGTAAGTCTTCATCCATTTCAGGAATTTCTGGGACGTTTTTTATCACATTATTGGCATCCTTTATACAGACATAAATATCGACCCATGATCTTTCCAACATAGGATCAGCAGATTGTATGACACCACGTCTAAAATCACCATGCCGCCAGCTGGAAGGGCCCAAATCTGAAGCGCCATGCAGGTTAGATAAAAATTGCTGTCTATAATAACCATTGCCGCTTTTCAGTTGAGCATAGACCGCGTTTACGGCAATAACAGCATCTTCTTCATTTTGATAAAAAAACTCTGAACCGACTTCAGTAAAAGGTTCTTCTTCAAGCGTTTCACAACTTATCAATGAAAAACAAAATAGGCTTAACACCGATAATAACTTCCAGTTTACAAATTTTTTAGTTTCCATAATATTAATAATTAAAATTTAATCCAATTGAATATGTTTCTATACCGGGATATCCACCAAAATCCACACCTCGTCTTTGAGGGTCTTTGTTAAATGTTGTGATTTCAGGATCATAACCCGGGTAATCAGTCAAAGTTATTAAATTTTGACCAGTGGCGTAAATTCTTAGGCTTTTATTGTTTTTTAAATCCAGCGTGTAGCCAATATTGAGGTTTTTTAAGCGTATAAATGAGCCGTCATATATATTTCTATCGGATGGAATAGCTCTTCTTCCCGGATCAATAAGAGGAGCAGGGTTGGCAACACCAGAAGTATTCCCCAGATTTGGATCAAAAAACACTTCGCCATCTTCATTTACCCCGAGAGGCGCAGTCCATGAATCTCTAAACGCTGATGTTAGACCATTTCTACTGTTTTGATTGCCTTTTATGGCCCAGGCATCTACCCAAAAAAGATCGCCGCCTTTTTGAGCGGTTACAAGCATTGACATATCCCAGTTTTTATATGTAAAATTATTGGAAATAGCCACATTAAAATCCGGGTTGGGGTCTCCAATCTGTACATAATCATCAAAATTAATTTCCTGTACCTCTAATGGATTTCCAGCGTCATCCAGATCAATGTTGGTGTTTACATATTTAATTTCTCCAGGTGCTGCACCTGCAATTCCACTGGCCTGAGCCTCTTCCCAGGATTCGTAAATACCCTCAGTCTTTGCACCCCAAAAAATACCGAGTGGACTTCCTGCTTTAAATAAAATGGGATTGGTTTGTGCAAAGCCAATATTTGGTCCCAACTGAAAATCTAGATTTGAATTTAAAGAAACCAATTCGTTTCTATTAATAAAGAAATTACCCGATACATTCCAGGTAAAATTTGGTGTAGTCAATACTTCTGCCTGAATACTTACTTCAAAGCCCTTGTTGACAATTTCCCCAAAGTTATCAGTAATGCTTTCAAAACCATTTGATGCCGGTAATATGACGTTTTGCAGTAAGTCATAAGTTCTTTTGTGGTAGGCATCTAAAGTTACATTAATGCTTGAATTTTTAAACCCTATATCCAAGCCTGCATTAAACTGGTCTGTAGTTTCCCAGGTTAGATTATCATTGGCTAAATTGGTCTCAAAAAACCCGGTTACAATTTCCCCGTTAAAAACATATCGTATGGGCTCTAATAAAGCTAATGATCTATATGGTGGTATAGGATTACTACCTGTTTTACCGTATGATAGCCTCAATTTCATATCTGAAATGCTTTTGGATCTTCTTAAAAATTTTTCTTTTTTTAGGTTCCATGAAAAGGCTGCTGATGGAAAAAAAGCAGACTTGTTATTTTCAGCGAATTTTGAAGACGCATCTAATCTAGCGTTTAAATCAATAAAAAATTTCTTTTTGTAACTATAACCTACTCTAAACAGCCCCGAAAGCAATCCTAACTCTCTAAAATTAAATTGAGGAACCAAGACATCAGTAGCCGCATTAAAATTGTAAAATGACGTTACATCATTACCAAAACCAAAAGCTTTATTAAATACAGTTCTTATATAGGTGTTTTCGTATGTGCCCACTAATACGGCATCAATTCTATGCTTTTTAAATCTGTTTCTATATCTTAAATTAAATTCGCCATATAATTTTCTGTATTGTCTTTTGGCTTGCGTGGCTTCACCTTCATTTCGTCGTCCTCTCGTGGTGGTAATGGGAAAGTAATTGTCTCTATTACTTATTTGTAAACTATACCCGCCTCTTACTATTGCTCTCAAGTGTGGTGCTACCTTTGCATTAATAGCTAAGTTTTGTATTAAATTGTAATTGGTCTTCAAATCCAAAACATCAGTAGCGAGCGTTAAAGGGTTTGAAATGAGGTTCCCTTCGTTTAGACCAGCATATACAGAATCATCCTCACCGGGGTCTAAGGGTGTAAAAATAGGTTGAAATTGAAGGGTGTTTGACACTACACTACGTTGTTGAAAAATTTCTCCATTACCAACTGAGGAGGCGTTTCCCTGATTGTAGGCTATTTTGGTTTTTGAAAAAATATCTATTTTGTTATTAAACGCTTTTCGTCTAAAATTAGCATTTAATGTGATTCTTTGATTATCTGTATTTTGAATAACGCCTTTTGTGTCTAAATAACCCAAACTGACTAAAAAATTATTTCCCCTATCTCCACCTCTATAAGAAAGGTTATAGGCCGACGATATGGCTTGCCTATATACCAAATCCTGCCAGTCTGTATTTACACCTGTGGTCTCAGGGTAGGGGAGTTGAAAGGTTGAAAGTTCAGGATAGTTGGTTTCATTGAGCTGTTGACTTCCATCAAAAGGACCTCCGTTTCTTCCCGGGTCTGTAATGTTTACATAGAGCTGATTAATTGACCTTTGGTTCATATAGCTTTCAAATGTTGGGCCGTCCATCACGTCCAATTCGTTTCTCACTTGAGTGATAAAGCTATCAACGGTTAAGCTCAAGCGATCTCTGCCTTCGCCATCACCTCCGGTTTTTGTGGTAATTAATACCACACCATTTGCTCCTCTGGCTCCGTAAACAGCAGTTGCAGCGGCATCTTTTAAAATTTCAATTTTTTCAATATCATTAGGGTTTAGAAATCCAAGTGAATTTTGCGCTTGTCCGGAGCCATTGTTCCCTTGTGCATCCGATACCGGGTCTATGGGGAATCCATCTACAACGTAAAGCGGCTGGGTTCCTCCTAAAATAGAATTGTTACCCCTTATAGATATGCCAATTCCGCCCCCGGGTTCTGCACTCTCAGATATTAAAACGCCTGCCACCTGCCCTTGAAGCATTTGTTCAACAGTTTGCGTTCTTTGCTTTTCTAAATCTTTTGACTTAATCTGAGAGATTGACCCAGATAAATCCTTTTTGTTTATTTCAAAATACCCTGTACTGATTGTAACCTCATCTAACTTTTCTATATCTTGTTCTAAGGCCACGTTAAGTGTTCGAGATTCTGTTACTTGAATTTCTTTATATTTCATTCCAACATAGCTAAAGATTAAGACATCGCCCTTTTCTACATCGATTTCGTAACGCCCATCAAAATCAGTTACCATACCATCTTGCGTTCCTTTAACAATGACCGAAACCGCTGGTATTGGCTCATTGGTTGCTTTGGAGGTCACTGTTCCTTTTACAGTAATGGTTTGAGCCATTGCTGATAATGGCAGTATTAAGCATATTAACAAAAATTTTTTTAACTTCATAATTTGGTTTGATTTAGTTATTCAATTATCAATTTTTTATTAGTAATAGTAGTTCTTTGGGGATCAAAAATTTTAATCACATAAAGACCACTGTTTAAATCATTAATCATTACCTTTTGCTCAGGTTGATATTTTAAAGATTTTATCAATCTTCCAGAACTATCAAAAACTTGTACAAAAGAATTGTTTTTCATGTTGGCGATTTTAAAGAAATTTGAACCCGGATTTGGATATAAGGTTATATCATCTGATAAAACTGTTGTTTGCGTTGATAAAACATCTTCCCATAATCCCATTAAAAATGTGGCAGCTATTCCCCAGGTACCATCCGGTTCTAATAGCCATTTACCATCCAGCCATTGGTAAAGAAACGCCTCGCTGTATTGGGTGTCTTTTTCCCAGGTAAACCCGGCTGGCCCGCCTTGCTGACCTGAGCCATATAAATTCCATAAATAAAAATTAGGAATATCCAGGCCAAGGGCTACTCCTACGTACCGCCCATATTTATTTTCTATGACGCTGGGCGTATTGTTTCCATTATAAGGTGGGTTTTCATTAATGGCAAATTCACCGATTTGTACAGGTGTGTCAAAAGGCACTTCGCCTGTTTCTGTGGTAAAGTATTTTGCAACTTCAAGCCCTTTCCACATAGCGTGTCCGTGTGGGTTAGACGGGTTGGCCCATCTTGCATCATAAGCAGACCAGGAGGTCAGGTCTATTCTTGTGTGAGGGACGACATTGGCTAAGACTCCGGGCGTGCCGTTTTCCATAATCAATACTCTATTGCCGCCAACATTAAGCCACAGTTTATTAAATTCTATACCATTATACACGTTTGATGTAACGTTTTGTATTTCATTTCTGGCCCTCTCTGTACCTCGCTGTCTAGCTCTGAACATTCTTGCCATGCCTGATGTAAGCCATTCTATGTCATCCGGTATTAAATTAGGATTGTTTTCCCAGTTGACACCCGTACCTCTAAGCATCCAGTCGCCTTCCCAATTTTGATAAACAAAGTTTTTACCCATACTTCCATAAGTTTCAAGAAGGTATTTAGTAAGCTCATAAAATTGTTCTTCTTCGTTTAAATAGCTTTCGTGGTCAAAATCCGGTCCTTTTTTCCAGTCGCCTTTATTTCTGCTTGTTGTCCAAAATGTATGTGTTTTGATATGCGTTCTTTGAAATAAGGAGTCCACATGTTCATGTTGAGCAACTTCTTTAAGCGTTTGGAATTGTGGCCAAGTATGGTTAAAATGATAAGCATCATACATTTTATTGTTAGGCGCTGTGAGTGTTGTTTTAATTGATGTTGCACCAAATTCTTCGTAAAAACCAAGGCCTTCTAAGAGAAAGGGTCTTGTTGTAAAATTATACCATCCGGCAATATGGCTGGCTCCAAAAATGTCTATGGTCTGCGGAACATCGTTCCCTAAATTGGGGTCAAACCCATCAATCCCCGAGCTGATTTCTCCGGTTGATGACATTGTTTGACTGTAGTGTTCTCTTACTTCACCGTTTTGAACCAATGTGAAATGGGGATTAGCCTGAGTCAAATTAGTAATATTAACCCCTTCACCTATTCTAAATAAGCCTCCGTTTTCTATGGTAAAATTAAAACCTGCTGCTTGAGAATTGACATTTACATCACCATTATTGATTTTTTGAGTAAACAAACTACCTTTGTCTGCTATTGTTAAAGAGGAACCTTCTCCAGCAGCTGGATTTTTTGTGAAAAGGCTCACATCATCTGCAACGACAACGCCTTCTATAGTCAAATCCGCTTTGGCTGTTGGGGAGCTCCATTGAAACACACTGCCCGTAAGCCCCAATGTTTTTTTGATGTGTACATAGGAATGATATGTGATGGTAGCATTGACTCTGTTGTCTGATTTTATAGCAAAATTATCATCAATCACCATATTGTAGATATCGATGATGAGGTTATTATTTTCTGCATTACTGCTAATATTTAATGCTCGGGGGTGAAAGTACCCGGAACCGGAGACATAAGTTGTAGGTTCTGAAAGCCTTAAATATAAGCGACTATTAAAATCGTAAATTTCACCATCGCCATTATTTCCGGGTTGGTTTCTGCCCGAAGAAAATGTACCATTGCAAAGTATGCTACCATTAATACGTAAATCTTTGGCAAAATTTGGTGTGTTGTGTCCCATTTGCAAAACCGCCTCTTGTTTTACGAAAAGATTGTCGCATAAATCTACAACTTCGTTGCTCACACTACCTTGAATATCAACATGAACTGTATGTCCGTCTTCGATAATGACATCTGTACTTGCTGAAGGAACTATGCCGTTGCTCCAGATATTTGGATCACTCCAGTCTCCGCTTGATACTGTACTTACAGCATTACTAAAGTCAATCTGTTGATCACTGACCAAATCTAATTGAGCGTGGGCAACATTTACCATCAGCAAGATCGTGCTTAGGCATAAGGCTAGGTTTATTTTTACTAATTTTTTCATTTTACGGGGTTTTATAGGCTTCTTAAAACGTTTAAAGCTTCATCATTAAATACTTTTTGTTCAGGGTAGGTATTATGTTCCTTTTTATATTCTTTTAAATAGGCATTCATTTTTTTATAATAATTTTGATGCAGATAATAAAGTCTCCTTTTCTCGCCTTTTTCGTTTATTAAAGACATGTTTTTAGAGTTGCCATTTTTTTTATACTCGTTATTATACATCTGCCAGTGTAAGGCAAATGGCAGGTCCAATTCCAGAGAAATTTCCATAATTTCTTTGGTTTCATCATATTGCTTATCCTGCGATGCTTTAGTTTCATTAGCATGATAACCATATTCTCCAATAAATGCTCTACGGGTAAATGGCAGGTTTTCCTTAGGTTTCAACTGCCCTTCAATATAATTTAATAGCTCAATAAGAATTGTCTTCTTTTCCTCAAATGTTCTGTTTTTGGTAGATTCATAACTGGAATAAGACACAAAATCTACATCAACTTTGGGCAATATATCTTCAGTAATACACGTCTCGCCTTTTAGACCTTTTTTTACCAAATTAACTTCTATGTAGTGGTAAAGCTCCACATTGTTGTGTTCTATTTTTGCTTTGGCATCGTCTATGGCCCGTTGTCTGATTTGAAACCACTTGGTCATGTTATCCACATGGTTTTGTGGCGGCGTGGCGTTTCTGTTGTACCCCGGATGCAACAACCAGTCGCCCTCCCAATTGCCGATCATAAAGGTTTTACCTGAATTATTATATTCTTTTAAAATATATCTTGCAAATTCATACATCTCATTGTAAAGTTGCCGCTCTTCATAATTGTTTATGTTTCTTTTCCATTTTATACCCGTGCAAGTATGTACCCATGCCATAACGTATTTAAAATCCATATCAAATACCCGTTTATAATCAGGTACAGATTTAAATAATTCTAAGGTAGTTTGGGCTCCTATATTTCTTAAACCATAGGATTTAGGAGATTTTTTTCCTAAACTTATTTTAATGATATTAGACCCCATACCTCTTATATGCCTGGATTGTTCTACAAGCTTAGACTCGTTTGTAAATTTATATTTACCACCAATACCATTTGTTCCTAAAACAAAATTGTAGTCTTCAAGCGGTATGATAGGGTCATAGTATGGTCTGTTCTGTGCATAAATTATGCTGAAGAAAAAAGTAAAGAGTGTACCTATTATTATATTTTTCATAATTTATGGATTTAAGCTTTTGAATTTTAGTGCGGCTGCTCTGTAGGTATCATAGTCAGGCATTGCGTTATTTAGGCTGACATATTTTCTTAAATAACGATTAGTTTCTTTGTAAAACTGATGATGTGTGTGCCAAATTGGTTGTTTTTTACCTTTGTCAGTTATAAGCCAATAGCCGACTTGCTTGCCGGTTTTGGGTTTTATTTCGTTGTTGTACATTTCCCAATAAAGAATAAATGGCGTACCCCATTCCAGACCGGCTTTTATGGTCCATATTGATCTTAGGTTTTGAGTTTTATCATCAAATCTTGCACTGGGGTTGCCGTATTCACCAATCCAAACTCTCTTGCCCTCGGGTAAATTAGGTTTTGGAGAAAGCTGCGACTCTAAAAAATTTAGTGATTTCTTTAAGTTAGTATTCAGCTGGTCTTGGGTTTTGTAAGGATTTGTAGCATCATAAGCCGAATAAGACACGTAATCGGGATTAACTTTAGATAAAATACTATTAGTAACAACCTTATGCTCTGGATTTTTCATAGCTATTCTTACCAAATTAACCTCTATATAATGGTATAACTGGACGTTTCTATGCTTAGTATCTTTCTTGGCATCGTCTATTGCTTTTTGTCTTACTTTGGCCCACTTTATCATGCCTTCAAGCGTTTTAGGTTCTACAGGTTTATCCCTGTCATAATGATACCTTAAGTGCCAGTCGCCTTCCCAATTGCCGAGGTAAAATACTTTACCGGAATTATTGTAGGTTTCTAAAAGATAAGTTGCAAATTCATACATTTCATCGTAAAGGGCATCCTCATACTTTTTATCAAAGCCATCTATAAATTTAATTTGAGAGGTGTCATCTTTTACACCCTCAGGTTCAGGTGTGTATTGCGAAAAGCCATAAGCCCAAATATGATAATATGTAAAATCCATATCTAAAACCCTTTTCACCGATGGCTCTAAAGATGCCAATTTGGTCAAAGATGTAATGGCCTCATTTTTTGGTAAACCGTAATTCTCCGTGCAATATCTGGGATGCATAGAAAACTTAAGCAGGTTAGAACCCATTTCTTTGATTTTCAAAGCGGTTTCTACCAACATACTTTCATCTGTAAACTTATATTTAGAGCCTACAGTTTGTGTTCCTATAATTTGATTAAAAGACTTAATGTTTACAGATTTGTTATAAGTCTTGACCTGCGCCAGATCGGGAGTTTCATCAACCTTGCTTTGTTTGCAAGATTGAAGAACACCAATACTCAAACACAAAAAAATAAAGTTCGACAAAAAACGCTTCATAGGTATAGACATTTATATGATAGCAATTTTGGAAAATTACCCCCAATTTTAGTTTATTAATTATTCAAGTAGGTTTAAATAATAATCAGTTGTAAATTTTATACCTCGGTACAAACGAAATGAACGATAAAGGCCTTAATCGTAATTTATAAACTCTTTTGACCTGATTTTTAAGCTACTTTTAAAGTGATCTATTTAAATTTAAGGAAATCTTAAAAAATGCATCAAAAGGTTCCATTTTCAATTCTCCTTATAACCCTTTTTTTTTATTCTTGTTCAAAAAAAACAACAGAAAATTCTTATACAGACGACAAAGCTTATAGCGGAAAGCCAAATATTTTATTCCTGACTTCAGATGATTTAAATTTTGATTCGGTTGGCGTTTACGGCTCTAAGGTGGAAAATGCCACTCCGCATATAGATGCCCTGGCCAAGGAAGGATTGCGTTTTGAACACGCTTACGTTCAGGCGCCGAGTTGTGCACCATCCCGTAATGCTTTTATCACCGGACATTATCCCCACAACAACGGTGTTGAAGGTTTTTTTAGTGTAGATTTTCCTCAGGCTACACTGCCCGAAGCCTTGCGACAAAACGGCTACTTTACGGGCGTTATTCAAAAGGTGATAGATATGACGCCAACCAACAACAGAAAACAATATTGGGACTATGTTGGTGACCTCAAAAGATTTGAATCTCGCACACCCGCCAATTATGGCGATCAATTTGATAAACTGATTACGGCCTCTAAAAATTCCGGTAAACCATTTTTTGCTTCCGTAAATGTGCAAGACCCACATTTACCCTTTTTTAGAACAGATAAAACCAGAGAAGGCTTTGACAACACGCCACCTTCAGTCATATTTCAAAAGGAACAAGTGCCTTTACATCCTGTCTTACCGCAGTTTGAAGAATTTGAACAAGTCTTTACCAATTATTACAACACCGTAAAACGTGGCGATGACGCCATTGGCGAAGTGCTGAAAATTTTAGATCAGCACAATGTAAAGTCTAATACCTTGATTGTATACATTTCTGATCACGGCATGTCTTTCCCTTTTGTAAAATCAAACTTATACCCGCAAAGCGTACGTACACCATGGATTATGGTTTGGCCTGGAAAAATAAAAAAAAACACCAAAGACACCCAGCACATGATTTCTGCCATAGATCTGATGCCAACGCTTTTAGACATTACCAACACCCCAAAACCGGGCAAACTGGCCGGGCAATCTCTTGTGCCAATTTTGGAAGGCAAATCCCAACCTGAACGCGATCACGTATTTGTAGAACACAGCGAAGGTCCAACCGCAGACCCAAGACCTATGCGGGCCATCCATACCAAAGATTATGCTTACATTTTTAATGCCTGGGGCACCGGAGATTATTTGGCTACCATGGAATGCCGATGGTACAGCTCTTATAATTTTTTTAGAAAGCTTTCTAAACAACACGATAGCGTAAAGCAACGTTTTGATTTTTTAAACTACAGAACGGTCGAAGAACTTTACGACACTAAAAAAGATCCTTATGCAAAAAATAATTTAATAAACGATCCCAATTATGCTGAAGTTTTGAATGACTTGCGGAATAAATTAGAGCAATGGATGCGCGACACCAAAGACTATGCCTTAGAAGGATTTTTAGTGAAAGACGACATCACAAAATTGAGAGCCTTTATGGAAAAAAGAGTAGCTTTTTCTAAAGAAAGAGCCACCAGAATAGAATGGAAAAGGTGGGTGAAACACGAAGGGCGACCCAAAGGAAAATTGACTGCACTGGGTGAATCAAACTTGCCATAATGTGATTTTAATATAATTGCATATTTAAGTTATTCGCTTTGAATGATATCCACCTTAATACGCCTTTATTTAGTGTGCTCAGCACTTGAAATGATGTAAGCTCAGTCAATTGCCTTAGGCAATGCATAAGCCTTCTAATGGGTCTGATTCCCTAAATGGCTTGCATTAAAATCATCATGGTATATGTACCAATCAACAAGAATTTTAAAATTGAAGTGATTGGTTATATAAGCCAATGTGTACAAATCTGAATTCTTCTGCCAGATGTATCATAGAAATAGATTTAAACATAGATTGAGCAAGGCAAAAATTAAGCATAATCACAGCTGGGTTTCATTTTTAAAAGATGACTCTTATGAGGGAACTCTTTAGCTGACTTATATGTAGTTTATGGCATCATTACTTTACAATTAATTTTTTACTATATGTTTTATTATTATGACTTAGACTTACTACATAAATGCCTTTAGTAAAGTTTTGAGTATCAACTTCTATTTTATGATCCACGATTTGAAGCGTTTTATCTAAGAGCGTTTGACCCAACATCGAGTTAATTTTTACTCTAGCTTCTCCGGTTAGATTTGGTGATGAGACATAAAACACACCATTTGTTGATGGATTAGGGTATAGATTTACCTCAGCATTAAAACCGGGTTCATTTGTGCTAAGCGTTGTATTTTCAAAAAACAACTCAAAACGATCAGATGTTATACTTTCTGCAATATTTGCATCAACAGAAAAGTTAAATTGGTTTTGCCCATCAGCCAGAGACATCACTTGTTGTGAATAATTATCTTTAAGATAAGCAGAAATATTTTCAGGTAAATGGTTAAGATTTATCGAAAACAAGTAAGACGTATCGGTATAATTTTCCAGGAATAATGGCAAGGTTTCCTGGTCTACCGGTATATTTCTTGTTTCTATACTTAAGCTTTTTCCGTTATGTATTCTGAACAAATTTTCATTGGGATTACTAAATTTATGAGCATCTAGCGCATCGACATCATTATTTCCACCTTCCTGGAATTGTATTCTTAAGGCATCAGACTCG
>Ga0102928_1000142_pt1 | contig 39925 bp, 27 predicted proteins | sample SalPonR1_B_D1_MG_FD_78504 | JGI IMG/M metagenome (GOLD analysis project Ga0102928, IMG submission 78504) | Salt pond soil microbial communities from South San Francisco under conditions of wetland restoration - Salt Pond MetaG R1_B_D1_MG | ecosystem: Environmental > Aquatic > Marine > Intertidal...
AGGGTTTTGAGTTTAAAAGGTTCAAGTTAGAACATTTCAATATTTTTATCTAAAATCTAAAACCTGGAATACATAACCTGGAATTTAAAATTCACAAATCACCACATTTTCAAATTTTCAAATTATCAAAACCAATCCAGCTCCCTTCAACCTTATAAACTTGAAATCTGGAAAAGAGTTCTTCTTTATACCAATTATACTGCCGGGTCATAGTTATCGCTTTGCGGTGTGCTTTATTTTTATAGGCATATTGCTTGGCATGTTCCATATTTTTCCAAAGGCTAAAAGTAGCCATTTCCCAAACCGGAAACTCCCCAAACCCTTTCGTGTAGATTAATCCATCTGCTTGTTCTATAGCACGTTGCGTTTGAGGGACATATTTCCAGAATCTTTTAAGCTGAGATGTTTTGATACTGGCCCTGGTGATAATAGCCACTGGCTGAGATTCATCGTAGGTATTATCAGAACATTCAAAGGGTTGTTTCCCTGACCATAAGCCATGTGCTGCTATTGGTTTTAAGTAAAGTTTACATATTTGGCCGGAATGGTAGTTGTATTTATCAATTAAAGGTGAATTTTTAAAAAAATGTTCAGCGTAATCCTCGCTCTCCCAGACTTGAAGTAAAGCATACACGGACCAATCCGGTTGAGGTTTAAAGCCATCCTGACCACTTCCGAGCAATTTATAAAAGCTTAACCCACTAACATTTTTTAAGTAGGGTTTAGCACTTTGCATCATTTGTAAAGCCCAGAATTTATGAGTAAATCCACAATATTTCAATAATGTAAGTGTTGTTACAGGCGCCATACCAATGCTGGAATTCAAAACTGTAAATTACATAAATATAATAGTATTTCAATGTGTAGAAAAGCAGAATATAATGTTAAAAAAAAAGCCGATCGATTTACCGAACGGCTTTTTGGCTAGTCTAAAATTTGCAATCTTATGTCTTAAAGGTTATAACGAAGTGCAGCATTAAATGTAGTTCCATTCAAAATAATCAATCCAAACCTATCGGTTTGCTGAATAGCATCATTGTCAAATAAATTGTAGACATTGGCAGTAAAGGTAAAGCTTTGCTCACTGATGTTAAAGTCGTAATTCAAGCCCGCATCAGAAATGCTATAGGCTGGCAATGTATTCACGTTTTCAGTTTGTACAGAATTACTGTCGTTTACCCATAGCTCATCGTACATGTTGATGTTATAATAGAATGAAAAGCCTTCAAAAAGATTTGCTCTAACCCCTAATCCAGCTGAAAATTGTGGAGCATTTGGCACTCTAATGCCTTCTCTGTCGGTACCGGTCTCAGTTGCAACAAGCTCACCTGTTTCATCATTATAAATAGAAACGTTAGACGAATCTTTAAACACCCAATTACCACCTGAAATAAATCCTGTGAAGGTTACAGCATCTATAGGTCTGTATTGCAGGTCGAATTCGAAGCCTTGGTGCAATTGTCTTACGCCTCTGTCGAAAATATTAAGTTCTATGACATCATTCACATCATCAGGTGTACCATTGTCGTCAATATCGCTGCTTAAAATCACTCTATTAGCCCAATCTGTGTAATAAAAATTTAAGTTTGCTCTGAAGTCTTTGGCATCATTTTCGAAGATGAATCCAAGCTCTAAGCCGGTGATTTCTTCATTATCTACGGCTGGGTTAAGTATGTCATTAGATCCTCTAATATTTTCAAAAATATTATCTAAGAAAGGTTGTCTGGAATAAAAACCGGCGTTTACAAATGTTTTTACATTGTCGCTAATGGCATATGAAGTACCAGCTTTTAGGTTATAACCAATTTTATTTTCTTTTTCTGATTTTCCCGGGTCTGTAAACCGGCCTTCTCTCTGGTAAGATTGGTTAGAAAGTGCTCCCTGAAAATATGCTGTAAATCCATCTTTGGCATATTCAACTTGAGAAAACACCCCTTGATAATTAATGTTCTCTGAATAATCATAGTCAATTCGTTCGCCTTCATCGGCAAAGTTGAAAAGCGCTGCCCAGGGTGTAGCGTCAAAACGTTCTGTGACAACGGCGCCATCCGGTCTATCATTACTCCAGCCTTCTAAACCGTAAAAATCAATCACTTGTCTAAAGTGGTCGCCTCTGTAAAATCTAAAGTCAGCACCAACACTAAACTCTACGAAGTCGTTAATGTCTGTGGTAAGGGTAGATACTAAGCCATACCATTGGTGATTGTTCATAGAACCTCTTCTGATGTAGCCTGCTCCGAGCGGAGCACCATAGTCTCCACCAACACCAATTTGTTGGTTTTGAGCTGTAATTGCTGCATAATCTAATTGACCGTATAATGGGCCTTCTCCATCAGGATCTTCAGTACGTATTCTTCCGTTACCTCTCGGTCCAGTTCCGCCACCACGGCCCCATGAGGCATAGGCCACAGAGGATAATTGTGAATTGTCACTTAAATCCCAATCCCAGTTAAGGTTTAAGACGGGCTTGTGGTAAAAGTTTTGTCTTTCAGACTCAATGCCATCTTCAGTGTAGCCCCAATGTTGGTTGAATTTAGGGTTAGCATCTAAAATTTCCTGAGACTGAGACCATCGTTGACCGTGTAATTGTGGTGCGCCTGTAAGCAGAAGGTTAAATGTATGCTCATCATTAGGTCTGTAACCTGCTGAAATAAAATAGGTCTGGCCTTGTCCGTAAGTTCCTTCAGCCCATTTTCTGTGGCCTTGCCAGTGGTCTAACAAAACTGAAAATGACCAGCCATCTGCATTTTCGCCTGTATCATAAGACGCTGTAGCTTTTAGGTAGCTGTCATTTCCTCCTAAGAATCTTACAAAACCTCCCTTTTGTCTTTCAGATGATTTCATAATCAGGTTGATTGTACCACCAACAGAAGAAATGGCCAGTTTTGAAGCCCCAAGACCTCTCTGAACCTGGACAGCATTAGCTACATCTGCAATACCGGCCCAGTTAGACCAGTATACTCTTCCGTCTTCCATGCCATTCACCGGCTGCCCATTGAGTAAAGTGGCTATGTTGGTCTGGTCAAATCCACGCATAAAAATTTGAGAGTCCCCAAAACCTGTCTGGCCCGATACATAAGTAGAAGGGGTGTACTTGATAATTTCCGGCACTTCAACATTACCAATAGCTCTTTGCTGAATGATGTCTTTCTTAACAGTTGATACTGCTACAGGTGTTTCTCTGGTATTTGCTAAGTCGATAACACCACTACCTACAACAATCACTTCATCTAAAGTGTTGTCCGCTTTCAAGGTAATTGTTCCTAAATTTTGGCTTCCGTTAAATTCTATTGTAACCGTAGAATAACCGACATAAGAAATGACAATTTTCCCACTTTCATTTTCTGTGGTTAAAGAAAATTCACCGTCAAAATTGGTGACTGTTCCATTTTGTGTGCCTTTCTCGACGACATTTGCTGAAGGAATCGGTGAGTCTAATTCAGAATCCACAACTTTTCCTTTCACCACAGTCTGTGAGAATGCGGATGTAAACGCTGCAAACATAAGAGCAGCTGTAATTAAAGTAGTTAACTTTTTCATGTTTAAAAATTTATGGTTTTACATGGCAAAATTAGGACTTTAAAAAGCTAAGATTTAAAGTGAATGTTAAGCGTTTTTAACAAATGAGTTAATAATTTATATAAAAAAAATAAAGCTTAAAGCAAACTTAACAGATAATTGCTTAGCATTGATTATTGCTGGATTTTAAGTGTATTTTTAGTGCTGATAAACAATTGATTGTGCCCAGGTTGGAAGAATTAATTTTAAAATGTATCAACTTTATTGATGTCGTGAAATAGGAATAAAATCTCTTGTTTTTAAGGATGTTTTTTTAGATTTTATCAATGTAGAATTGTAATGTTTCATCTAAAAAGGAGAATTATAACAAAGATCAATATTGAAGTTTTAAAAGTAGAATTCACAACTACTTATTCTAAATATATATCCTGTGTTTTATAAAAGTAAAAGATGCTCATGACGTAGTTTGGAATTTGCTTTTGGGGAAAAGTCTCGTTATAAAAAACACCTGAGAATAAATTTTAAGCTTTTAATTCCTTAAGGATGTTTTGCCTTACTTTAATATTCAATTTTCGTTTATCTTGTAGGCTTAATCCTTTAGTGTCTACAAATGGCAATATTTTAGCTTTCAAAACACCTGGTAAACCGCTAAAAAACTGATAAGAAAAACGTTTCTTATTGTCATAAAAGACAATCGGAACAATTGGGATTTGATGGTTGATGGCCAGACGAAACGCGCCATCTCTAAAAGTATCAAGCACGATTGAGGTGTCATCCGGTACGCCGCCTTCCGGGAATATACATACGCTTAAACCCTTGTCTAAGCGTTTTTGAGCTTGTTGAAAAACCGCATGCCGACTCTTGGTGTCTTTTCTGTCCACCAAAATACAGGTGCGTTTGTAGAAAAATCCAAATAGAGGATACCTGGCCAATTCTTTCTTGCCAACAAACACAAAAGGGTTTTTTGAAATATAATACATCATCATGATGTCAATCATGCTGGTATGGTTCGATACCAAAAGATAGCTCTTGTTTTTAAGTATTTTTTGTTCAGCCTTTATTTTGGGGACAAACCCCATTCCATATAAAATCATTTTCGACCATATTCTGGCCAGTTTGAAAAAGAATCCATACCATTTTTCTTTCAGGATGGATATAATTAGCAACGGCAAGAGCAACATGATGCTAAAAAATAGCAACACATAGAACCAAATGCGCCAAAACAATCGAAAGATGTTATAAAATATATTCATTTGTGGCCAAAATTACACAAATCCATTATACTGATAAACAAAAGATTTATCTTTGAAAAAAAATCAAACCATGTCAAGAATTTTAACCGGCATACAAAGCACAGGAACACCACACCTTGGAAATTTATTGGGCGCAATACAACCTGCGATTGAAATGGCTAACAGTCCTGCTAATGAATCTTTTCTGTTTATAGCCGACTTGCATTCTCTAACGCAGATAAAAGACACCAATACGCTTATTAATAACACCTTGCATACAGCAGCTGCTTGGCTGGCTTTTGGTTTGGATACATCTAAAACCGTATTTTACAGGCAGAGCAAAATCCCACAGGTCACAGAGCTTACCTGGTATCTTAACTGTTTTTTTCCTTATCAGCGTTTAACTTTGGCACATTCGTTTAAAGATAAAGCCGACCGATTGGAGGATGTCAACTCTGGTTTATTTACTTACCCCATGCTCATGGCTGCAGATATTTTACTGTATGATGCTGAAATTGTCCCGGTGGGGAAAGACCAATTGCAGCATTTGGAAATGACTAGAGATGTAGCTCAGCGTTTTCACGCCCAAATGGGAGAAGTATTCGTTTTACCCAAGGCTAAAGTTCAGGAAGAAAGTCAGCTTATCATAGGAACTGATGGTGAAAAAATGAGCAAGTCCAAACAGAATACTATTAATATTTTTATGCCCGACAAAAAGCTTAGAAAAACCATTATGGCCATCCAAACAGATAGCACGCCTTTGGAAGAGCCAAAAAACCCGAATACCTGCAATGTATTTAAATTGTATTCGTATATTGCTAAAGCAAGCCAGGTAGAAGAATTACGGCAAAAATATTTGGCAGGTGGATTTGGCTACGGTCACGCCAAACAGGCTTTGTTCGAGCTTATTACTGACACCTACAAAGCTGAACGCGAAAAATTTAACCACTTAATATCGCATCCTGAAGAGGTGGAAAATGCCTTGAAAATTGGCGAAACTAAAGCCGAAGAAGTGGCAGATGAAGTTTTGACCAGAGTCAGGCAAAAATTAGGTTATTAATTATGAGAAAAACAGCATTAATTACAGGCGCTTCTTCAGGTTTAGGTAGAGAATTTGCAAAACAGCTGGCAGAGCAGAACTATAATCTGGTAGTCGTGGCAAGACGCGAAAATCTATTAAAAGATTTGGCCAGAAAGCTTAGTCACGTTAAGGTAAATATTTATGCGGTAGATTTAACTGCTGAAAATGCTGTTGAAAACTTGATTAAATATTTATCGAATGAAAAGATTTATATTCATTTACTTATAAATAATGCGGGTTTTGGGGATTACGCCCGCTTTGACCAAGCCGATATCAGCAAGCTCCAAAATATGATAGATTTGAACATTAAAGTATTAACGGACTTAATGTATTATGCTAGTCATCAAATGATAAGACGGCAATCGGGTTATATATTGAATGTGGCCTCAACGGCTGCTTTTCAACCCGGCCCAATGATGGCTACTTATTTTGCTACAAAACATTATGTTTTGGCACTATCCGAAGCCGTAGCTCATGAATGGAAAAATCATGGTGTAAAAGTCAGCGCACTTTGCCCGGGACCGACAAAAACAGAATTCTTCGATCATGCTGATATGAATAACTCTAGCATGATGAAAAGCATAAAACTTCCATCTGCAGCAGAGGTATCTAAATTTGGCTTGGAATCCATGTTTAAAGAAAAGCCTGTTGCTGTTCATGGGTTTTTAAATAAACTACTAATTTTTATAGGCAGATTTGCACCAAGAAAAGTGCTTACTGCAATGACGGCTAAGGCATTGGAGAAATAGTATATGAGTTTAGAAAATTAGGAGATTTTGCCCTGAGCTTAGTCGATATAATCCATAGAAACCATATCAGGGGTAGCTTCCATTGCAAGGTAAAAACCTAAGATTCTGAAAAATACTCCTTTGCTCGTATTTTTCAGAATGACAGTCATAAACACAACATTAACAAACATAGTATCAATAACAATCATAGAATCAATGTAAAATGAAAAAAAATGTCCTCGGCACCGAATTAAAAACATGTTCACTTGACCCCATAACCGGAGCCAAACGCGATGGCTTCTGCTCTTATGATAGACGCGATCCGGGATTGCACATTATAGCTGCTCAGGTAACACAGGAGTTTTTAGACTACAATAAAGCTCAAGGTAACGACTTGATTACACCAAAACCCCAATGGCAGTTTTCTGGCTTAAACCCTGGAGACTGGTGGTGTATCTGCATGGGCGTTTGGTTGAAGAGTAAAGCAGAAGGTTATCCGCTATATATTAATTTAGAAGCCTGTGATGAAAAAGTATTAGACTATGTTAGCCTTGATGAATTGAAAGTTTGGGATTACAGAATAAAAAATTAATGCTTTCTTATAAAGCGTTAAATATATTGAAATTATACCTGTAGATCATGGTGGTTTTGTTATTCTGATTTGGAATATAAAAATATTATGAATGGCAATCATAGGTGAAGTCATCAAAGGCGCAATTCAAGTTGTGGGAAAATTACAAAATTTACAGAACCATAAAGACAACCAAAAACTGGTTTTAGAAAAATTGTTGCGAAAAGCACAGCATACTGATTTTGGTAAACACTTCAAATTTAAAGACCTATTAGAAAAAGAGAATATCAGTACAGGATTTAAAAAAAATGTCCCTTTTTTTGATTACCAAAGAATGAAAAACGAGTGGTGGCATAGTGTACATGATGGAAAATCGAATGTGACTTGGATTGGTGAGCCTGATTACTTTGCTTTGAGCTCCGGTACCACCGGGAAAGAAAGCAAACGCATCCCTATCACCAAAGATATGTTGGAAGCTATTAAAACAGCCGGGTTAAAACAAGTCATGTCTTTAAAAAACTTTGATTTACCAGCAGATTTTTTTGAAAAGGACATTTTGATGTTAGGGAGTTCTACCGATCTTCACAAACGAGATGACAACAAAATGGAAGGTGAAATCTCAGGCATTAGTGCATACAATATACCATTTTGGTTTCAGTCTTACTATAAACCTGGCAAATCCATTGCTGAAATAGACGATTGGGACGAACGCGTAAAGCACATTGCAAAAAAAGCAGCAACCTGGGATGTGGGTGCCCTGAGTGGTATCCCGTCTTGGATTGAGTTGATGCTTGAAAAAGTGATTGAATACCATAAGCTTAATCACATTCATGACATCTGGCCAAACCTTAAAGTTTACACCTCCGGCGGTGTGGCATTTGGGCCTTACGAAAAAAGCTTTAAAGCTCTTACCGGCAAACCGGTTCAAGTTATAGATACATACCTGGCCTCAGAAGGCTATATCGCCACACAAGTAAGACCGGATACAGATGCTATGCAGCTCAATACGGATAATGGCATTTATTTTGAATTTGTGCCGTTTAAACCTGAATATATTGACAAGAAAGGCGCTTTAAAACCCGAGGCGCCTTCCTTAGGAATTGATGAGGTTAAAGAAGGTATAGATTACGTGTTGGTTATTAGTACAGTAGCCGGCGCCTGGCGATACATGATTGGCGACACCATCCAATTTACCGACGTCGATCGGGCCGAAATAAAAATTACTGGTAGAACTAAATTCTTTCTCAATACGGTGGGTTCGCAATTATCGGTTAATAAAATGGATGATGCTATGCGGCATTTGGAAGAGGTTTTTGACACCAAAATTAGAGAATACACCATTTCTGCCGTTAAAGATAAACACGACGATTTTTACCACCACTGGTATTTGGGAACACACCTCAATACCAACACCAAAACAGTTGCCGAAACATTAGATAACAGTTTAAAAAACGCTAATAAAAATTATAAAGTCGCACGGAGCAAAGCTTTAAAAGGTGTTAAGGTCAATTTGATCGATCCCAAATTATTTTACGACTGGAACGACCACCAAAAAAAGAAAGGCGGTCAGGTAAAAATGGAACGGGTAATGGATGAGGAAAAATTTAAAGAATGGCAGAACTTTATTAGCAATAAATAAATGCTGGCGTAATTTAATTTTCTACCATTTGGTTGAGCACTAGGTTTATATCAGTACAATATGATAAAGCAACCTATCCTCTCTGTTTTCTATTTCTCTGTGGTCTCTGTTCCACTGTGGTGATTTTAATTAATGAGGTAGAAGTTTTTAGTCTTCAAGAAAAAATTAAAAAATAGCAGAAATCACTTTCAAACTCATACCTAAGTTGCAACCATATCCATTATTTCTTCAGGCGAGAGATAGTATTTTTTGATTCGCTTTTTATAACCTTCTGAAATATCTGCATGATTCAGAATAAAATTCTTAGTTTTTAAAATATATTCGTGCATCCCATGTTTAACGGCAAATTCGTCAGCAGCTCTTTCTGCGTCAATTATCGCCGTATTAGAAGTAAGGTATTTTAATCCAAACCAAATTAATTTCCAATTACTCATTCTTTCATAATCCATGATATGCCCTAGTTCATGACCAAGCCAACCAATCAGTACATCCTTTGGTAAATCTTCTATAGCAGTATTAATATCCGCTAGCTGAAATTTTTTCTTTATAAATATGATGTATTCCCTCTTATGTCTTGGACTCAATATCTTTATAAACTTAGGTTGTGCCTGCATAGTTGAACGCTTGATGTTTTTTTTGAATTTAAATTCTATCGGCACATCTTTCAGAACAGGGAAATATTTCAGTGCAATTTTAACCTCTTCTTTTAGAGCTTTAGGGTTTGTCATATCTAAATCGATCTGTTTTTAGTTTTCTTTAAAATATTAAATATTTGATGCCAACGCCACTGTTTAGTATAATTTTAAAATAGCTTTTGGTAAAAAGTCTAATTTTTAAGCGTCAAATTTTAAATCTGAATTCATTTTTAGGTTTAAAACACATCGAACCCGAATTACCAAAATCTTAAGCCTTATTTGCTTAAAATTATCCGAGTTATTTCTTAGATTTGCATTGTTTGAATTTAATCTAAATAAAAATGACAAGCATTGCAGACCTAAAGCGTGGCCAAAAAGCTACTATTGTCGATATCTCTGCTGAAACGATTCCTCTTAAGCTGCTCGAAATGGGATGTCTGCCTGGTAACGAGGTTGAGGTCATCAAAATCGCACAAATTAAAGACCCTATTTACCTCAATATTAACGACACCTTTTTGGCTATTCGTTTGGAAACTGCTAAAGCTGTACTTGTCAAAATCGAAAACCTTTAGATGAGACAAATTAATGTAGCCCTTGTAGGAAATCCTAATACCGGTAAAACATCGGTCTTTAACGCTTTAACAGGTCTTAATCAAAAAGTAGGGAATTACCCGGGCATTACCGTTGAAAAAAAAGAAGGCGTTTGTAAAATTTCACGAGTCCTGAAAGCTCACGTTTTAGATTTGCCGGGCACTTACAGTCTAAATGCCACGTCCCTGGATGAAAATGTCGTTGTAGAATTACTGCTGAATAAAACCGATAAAGATTATCCAGATGTTGTTGTCGTTGTGAGTGATATTGAAAATCTAAAGCGTAATCTGCTCGTCTTTACACAATTGAAAGATTTGGGTTTGCCCTGTATTTTGGCCATCAACATGGCAGACCGAATGGACAGAAAAGGCATAAGCCTGGATGTTCCTAAGCTTGAAGAGCGTTTGAAAACAAAAGTCGCTTTAGTTAGTGCCAGAAAAAATACAGGTTTTGATAAGTTGAAAGATTTGATAGCCAACTATAAGCAGTTATCTACAAAACCTTGTTGTGATGCTTCTGTCATTGACAAACAATACTTTCACGAATTAAAAGATACCTTCCCTAATCAAAATATCTATAAACTTTGGTTGGTGATTTCACAGGATGTCAATTTTGGAAACCTCAACAGAAAAGACGTTCAAAGCCAAAAAGAACAGGCTTTAAAGACTAAGAAACCCCACGAAATCAAGCGCCTTCAGCAAAAGGAGATCATTGTGAGGTACACTTTTATTAATGATACACTTAAATTAGCTTTAAAAAAAGACATTAATGCGGCTAAAGGATTACGAGCCTCTTTAGACCGAATTTTAATGCATCGTATTTGGGGGTATGTCATATTCGCCTTTATCCTCTTGTTGATTTTTCAGGTGATTTACGACTGGTCGGCTTATCCTATGGATTTTATAGACCAGACCTTTGCCGGTTTAAGTGAATGGATAAAATCGACTTTACCCGATGGACAATTTACGCGGCTTATCGCTGAAGGTATTATTCCCGGTATTGGCGGCATTGTCATTTTTATTCCTCAGATTGCATTTCTATTCTTGTTTATAAGTATTCTAGAAGAAAGCGGTTATATGAGCCGAGTTGTTTTTTTGACGGATAGGGTCATGAAGAAATTTGGTTTAAGTGGTAAAAGCATTGTGCCTTTAGTCTCAGGAACTGCCTGTGCAATTCCGGCCGTGATGGCCTCTCGTAATATCGAAAACTGGAAAGAACGCCTCATTACCATCCTGGTCATTCCATTTACCACCTGTTCGGCCAGACTCCCGGTGTACTTAATTATTATAGCACTGGTCATACCCGACGAAAGTGTTCTGGGTATTTTTAATTATCAAGGTTTAGTTTTGCTGATGCTTTATTTTTTAGGCTTTTTTATGGCTGTATTTTCAGCCTGGTTGTTGCATAAAGTAATGAAGACGTCCAGAAAAACCTATTTTGTCATCGAAATGCCCAATTATAAAGTCCCCATTCCTAAAAACGTTTTAATAACCGTAGTAGATAAAACCAAATCCTTTGTATTTGGTGCCGGGAAAATTATTTTAGCCATATCGATTATTCTTTGGGTGCTGGCTAGTTATGGACCTAATGAAAAATTTTCTCAGGCTGAAGAGATTGTAAAACAAGAAGTCGTCGCTGAAGGGGTGAAACTTAATGACGATGACCTTGAAACCAAAATTGCTTCCTTTAAATTACGCCATTCCTATATTGGTTATATGGGAAAGGGCATAGAACCGGTTGTTCAACCCTTGGGTTATGATTGGAAAATAGGTATTGCAGTCATCAGTTCGTTTGCCGCTCGTGAAGTTTTTGTGGGTACCTTGGCTACAATTTACAGTGTAGGCAGCGAAAATGAAGAAACCATCAAAAGTCGAATGTCTAAGGAAGTCAACCCGGTGATAGGCGGTAAGTTGTTCAACCTGGCCAGCGGCATCAGTTTATTGTTGTTTTATGCGTTTGCTATGCAGTGTATGAGTACACTCGCTGTCGTAAAACGCGAGACTAACACCTGGAAATGGCCCATCCTTCAGCTTGTGATTATGACGGGTTTTGCTTATATTGTGTCATTAATTGCATATCAATTACTAAAGTAGATTTATGAATATTCAAGACATTTTAGTTTTTCTTGCTTTTATCGGTGCCGTGGCTTTTTTAATTAAAAAATTCTTTTTCAAGAAAAAGACCCAAAAAGCCTGTGGCCAAACCGATTGCGGGTGTTGATAATTAAAGTATTACACCTTGCTTAATCTTCCCTTACCGAAATAAATTCGGCGCAAGCTAGGGAGGAAACTGTATCAAGAACCCCATTGTTGTGCTACATTGAGCCAGCTGAAATAGGATCTTAGGGTACTTTTATAGTATAAATTGCTGTTGAGAATGAAAATGCCTCCAAACCTAAAACCAAAAGATAAAATTGCAATCATTTGCACCGCCCGAGCAGTGGAAGCCATTGAACTTCAACCCGCTCTAAAACTTTTAGAGCAATGGGGTTTAGTTCCTGTTCTGGGAAATACCATAGGTTTAAGGCAACATCAGTTTGGAGGCACAGACTTGGAGCGGGCTCAGGATTTGCAGTACGCTATCAACAATCCTAAAATTAAAGCCATTTGGTGTGCTCGAGGTGGCTACGGTACTGCGCGAATCATGGACCAAATCGATTTTAGTCCACTCTTAGATAATCCAAAATGGATTATTGGCTACTCTGATGTCACGGCAATGCATTTGCATCTTCAACATTTAGGGCTTGAAAGCTTACATGCGCAGATGCCTGTAGATATAGAGAATAAATCCAAAGATACTGTCGAAAGTTTAAAACAATCGCTGCTACACAATCCCATCGATATCAAATATAATTCGACTTTTCGCTGCCGTTCAGGCGAATCTGAGGGTGAACTTATCGGTGGAAATTTATCGGTGTTGTATTCAACTTTAGGGACTTATCCCATTTCAGTTTTTAGCGAAAAAGTTTTAATTTTAGAAGATTTAGACGAATACTTGTACCATATTGATAGAATGATGCTGAATTTATACAGGGTAGGCCTACTAAAGCAGATTAGCGGTTTAATAGTAGGCGGCATGAACAGTATGAATGATAACGCTATTCCATTCGGGAAAACCGCTTATGAAATTATAGACAGCTATGCAAAAAAGCTCAATATACCTGTGGCTTTTGATGCGCCTATTGGACATACAGTCAATAATTTAGCCTTGTGTTTGGGGAAAAAGGTTAGGCTGAAAGTTTTTGAAAACAAGGTATCGATAACATATTATTATGGCTGAGCATAACAAATTAGGTAACGATGGCGAAGATATGGCAGCAGCATTGTTGCTAAATAAAGGCTATGAGATTTTGGCTAAAAATTACCGCCACCAAAAGGCTGAGGTCGATATTATTGCTTTAAAAGATGGTATTCTTGTTGCTGTTGAAGTCAAAACCCGAAGTACCCCGGAGTTTGGCGATCCCAGAGAATTTCTCAAACCAGCTCAAATCAAACGCCTGGTGGAGGCGGTAGATCATTTTGTAAATTCCAGAGAATTAGACTATGAAGTTCGATTTGATTTTATAGGCATTATCAAAAATAAACTCGGTACAAGATTGGAGCATATTGAAGATGCGTTTTTACATTTTTAAGAGCCCCCTAATCCCCAAGGCGGAATTTTCAATATATTCTTATGAAAATAGCAGACTAACAACTAAAGACTATTATTCTTCTCCATTTCATCAGCGAGCCCTTGTTCTTGATGAGATTTTTGTCTAAGCTGTTTGATGATGTTGTCAAAACTTTCTTCATCCTTATCTTGACTTAATTTGAATGTGGCTTCAATATTTTCAATTTTTATTTCAAAACCAGCTATGGCTTGCATATGCTGTTTACGATAACCTACGGGAATATTGTTGTAAAATGTTGGTGAGCTTTGATCACCAGCTTCAAATTTCAGTGTAAATCTTTTCATCAATTCAATAAAACGGTTCTCATTTAGAAAACACAATTTTCCCTGAACCTGTACACTCATATAATTCCAGGTGGAAGCGACGTGAGGTTTGCTGTACCAACTTCCACTAATGTAGGCATTTGGACCTGAAAAAACCGCTAACACCTGAGGATTTTCTAAAAAGGCTTTGTGATGATCGGTTTGTCTCATGATATGACCTTGTAGACTTTTTTTATTTTCACTAAGAATCAAAGGCACCTGAGAAGCGACAGGTTTTCCAGAAAAATCGCTTGTAGTTATTAACGCAAAAGGATGCGCTTCAATAAAGCTCCAAATTTTAGATGAATCGGTTTCGGTATATATTTTGGCTTTGTACATGTCATGTGATGTTATGTTAAACTAGTTTAGAAAACTCCGTAAAAAGCATAGCTTTTAATAAGGTCGATTCATGCGATCAACCATAACCACAAAATTAATTTAAAAACTCTGTGTTATTAGTGTCTCCGTGATTATATATTTTCAGTATAGGAGCAAAATATTTAGTAAATGCTTTACAATCATTTTTATATAAAACCTATGGTAGAGCTAAAGTCAATTAATTATTTCATAAGAGTCTAAAGACAACCTTATTCTGACCAGACGGCGAGTTTGTTTCCACTAGGGTCTTTAAACTCGAAGCGTTGTCCACCGGGAAATGAAAATATATCTTTTGAAATACGTCCTCCGGCTTCAATCACTTTTTCTTTTACAGCCTTAAGGTCTGAATGGTACACCACTACCAATACACCATTTTCGATTTTATCCTCTGTTTTTTCAAATCCACCGGTAATACCACTATTTTCAAACGAGACATATTTCGGTTCGTTGTCCGTGAATTTCCAGTTGAAAACTGAAGTGTAAAACAGTTTGGTATTTTCTAAATCCTTGGCCCTAAATTCAATATAATTGATATGATTGTTTGTTGTGCTCATGACAGAATGCATTTCATACAAATATATTTCTTTTAGTCTTATGATAGATGTGTCATTGGAATTGATTTAATTTAAGTCTTTTGATTTAGGCATATTTTTAATAATTTTAAGAGATTGATATTGTTTATTTTAACTATTTAATTGCTCTCTGTGTTATAGTTGTACCACAGAGGAAACACAAAGAAAGCACAAAGTTTTACAGAGTTATATTCATTCTTCTTAATTGCAAATCAAACTAATTTATTGCTAATGTGCCTAAGTCAATAATTCTTTTTAAGTCTCGAAATTATTACACAGAGCTACAAGAGGAGGCACAGCCTTGATCAGAATATTACAAAGCTTGTGTGAAAACCATTGAAAAAATTCTATCAGCTTCTATGGTGTACTAAAGATTATCGATTTTCAAAACAACTATTCAAAAACATATAATTAGCAATATTTTATAATTGCTTCAAGCCCCAAATTGTTGAAGATTGTATTTTTGTATTTTAAAAAAATTTGATCATGAGCCATTTTCATACATTATCGATAAAATCTATTAAAAGACAAACGCCAAAGGCTGTTCAGGTTTTTTTGGACATTCCGCAGGAACTAAAGGATGAATTTCAATTCAAACCTGGTCAATATATCACACTGTCAACAACTATTGATGGTGAAGAAATTAGGCGTTCGTACTCAATATGTACAACTCCGGAAGAAGGTTTGGCTGTTGTCGTGAAAACCATTAAAGATGGAGTGTTTTCCAACTATGCTAATTCTCAGCTCAAAGAGGGTGATCAATTAGAAGTGATGCCACCTGAAGGACATTTTGTGATCGAAAACCAAACCAAAACATCAAATTATTGTGCTTTTGTAGCCGGTAGTGGAATTACTCCTGTGATGTCTTTAGTAAAAAGCGTACTACAAAATAATTCCAGTTCTAAGTTTGTTTTGGTTTACGGCAATAAGTCACCGGAGCAAGCTATATTTTTTAACGAATTGCTTGAACTTCAAAAAGAATATGCTGAACGTTTATTTATAGAGAATATTTATAGTGAAACTCGGGAAGACAATGCCCATTTTGGTCGAATAGAGAAGCCAACGGTCAATTATGTGTTGAAAAACAAATACAAGGGCCTTGACTTTGCTGAATATTTGATTTGCGGACCAGAGCCCATGATAGATCACGTTCAGGGCGTTTTAAAAGAAAACGCTGTTGTTGAAAATGACATAAAATACGAATTATTTTATTCCGAAAAAGAAGGGGATGAAGTTCAAGATACGGAAGGAAAAACTAAGTTGAAAATCATAGTAGACGACGAACAGCACGAACTGATCATGGATCAGAATGAGGTGATCTTAAATGCTATTTTAGAACAGGATATCGATGTGCCGTATTCGTGTCAGGGCGGAATTTGCAGTTCGTGTTTAGCACAGTTAAAATCGGGTAAAGCCGAAATGCGGAAAAACCAAATCCTGACTGATGAAGAAGTGGGTCAGGGGCTGATTTTAACCTGCCAGGCCCAACCTCAAACTCCGGAAGTTGTAGTTGATTATGATGATATCTAATTCTTTATAAAAATTTGTTTAATAACATTTAACGCAATATAGATTAAAATCATTTACGGGGATAGTGCTTATTTTCTTGTAAGTTTAGTAAAATTACTTTTTTTTGTTATAGAAAAAATCTACGATTGTGATGAGTCTTAAAAGCCTTTAAATAAGGTGTAAATACTACAAGTAAGATAAAAGTTTCAAAATAATAGACATATTTGTTTGCATTTACACAGCATCAATAAGCCAGGAGACATCTTGGCTTTTTTGTAATTCTAAATTTTAAGATAAATTAGTTTTCCTGCAGCGTTTCCTCTTCGAGATCAAACATCCTCTGTATCCAACCTATACCTGCTTCCGTAGAGCCGTTGGCATAGCGAAGATGACTAGCAAATTGTCTTGTGATTTTATGTACTAAACGCTTTTGAAGAATATCAGCCTGTTCATGATCAAAATTTTCAATTTGTTTAGATTGAAAATCAATTTCATCTTCGGCTAATCCCTGTAATTTTTCTTTAAGGGCTTTAATAGTCGGTGCGAACTTTCTGGTATGCAGCCATTCGTAGAATTCAGCCTTATGTTCAGCAATAATGTCTTTCACTTTAGGAATACATTGTTTACGACGTTCTAAAGTTTCATCCGTCATTTTAGATAAATGATCCAGGTGAAGCAGACTTACATTATGTAGGTTCGAAACATCTTCTGAAACATTCTGCGGAATGGATAAATCCAGAATTAACAATTCTTTATTTGAATGAATTAATTCTTTAGTAATTGTTGGTTGTTGTGCGCCGGTAGCGACAATCAGTACATCAGTCTTTCTAATTTCAGCTTGCAGTTCAGAAAAGTCTTTGACGGTCAGGTTAAATTTACCGGCAACTTCTTCAGCCTTGGTTTTGGTTCTGTTGATTAAAGTAATGTTCTTGTTTTTGGTATGCTTGACCAAATTTTCGCAGGTGTTTCTGCCAATTTTTCCTGTACCAAATAATAATATGTTTTTTGAAGAAATTTGATCAACAGTATCTAAGATATATTGAACCGATGCAAAAGATACAGACGTAATTCCAGAAGAAATTTGAGTTTGATTCTTGATTTTTCTACTGGTTTGTACCAGTGAATTAACCAGTCTTTCTAAAAATGCGTTACTGGTTTTGTTCTTTTTAGAGAGTTGAAATGCAGATTTCATCTGACTTATAATCTCAAAATCACCAAGAATTTGACTGTATAATCCAGCAGCAACACCATAAACGTGTTGTAAAGCCAGCTCGTCTCTAAAAGCATATCCAACACTGTCGAAGGTAGATGAACTGCCTTTGGAATGTGTACATAATAAATCTATAAGCTCTTGGGTAGAATGACAAAACCCATAAACCTCGGTTCTGTTGCAGGTAGATACCACCATAATCCCTTCAAATCCTTGAGAACGGGCATCCTGAAGTAAATCTGATTTTTGACTATGATTAAGACTAAATAATCCTCTCGTCTTCGCATCAGCTTTTTCGTAACTCAATCCGACAACACAAAAATGTGGATATTTGGAAACTTTGTATTCTAACATGTAGTCAATTTATTGGCTTACAAAAATAATGTATAAGACGATTTAAAAATAACGCTATAAGTCCTATTTGTATCGTAATATGTGTTTTTGTGTAAAAACTGATAAATATCAATACTAATTCGTATTTTAGCAGGTATAAACTGCCTTTCAAGGGCTTTGTTTAGATTAATTCTAAATAAAAATAACATAAACAGCTTTTAATGGATTCCAAAAATAACGCTAAAGGTTCGGATGTGATTTATGAAGTGGCCCCGAACATTTTATTATTACGTCTTCAAAACACCACTTTAGAGCCTATTCAATTTGAATACCCCATCGATGAAACCTTTATACAATTTCATTTTTGTTTAAGGGGGCAGCTTGATTTTGGGTTTAACAATGGGCAATACAGTTTGAATATACAAGAGGATAAAAGTCTATTACTTTATAATCCCAACCAAAAGTTACCTGTAAACCTGAACTTAAAATCAGAATCTGCGGCAGTCTCCGCATTTATTTCATTAAAAAAATTACACGAACTTTTTAGCGCGTCTACACATTACATTGATTTTTTAACTGGAGATAACCGTGATAAAAAGTATTACAGTGAAGACCAGATATCGGCCTCTATGGCAGTAGTATTAAGTCAAATGTTAAATTTTAATTTAAATCCATCAGTTGAAAAAATATACCTTAAAGCTAAAGTTTACGAATTGCTGGGCTTGTATTTTAATACTCCTGAAGAAGGCGATGTTGAACAATGTCCTTTTTTAATAGATGAAGATAATGTGCGACGAATAAAAATGGCTAAAGAAATTGCCATACAGCAGATGTCTAACCCGCCAAGTTTAAAAGCATTAGCAGACGAGGTCGGGTTAAGTTTAAAAAAACTAAAAGAAGGTTTTAAAGAAATCTATGGTGATACGGTGTATTCTTATATTTTAAATCATAAAATGGAATATGCCCGAAAGCTTCTTGAACGGGGCAATAAAAACGTCAATGAAATTGGTTTAACCATTGGTTACAGCACAGCCAGTCATTTTATTGCTGCTTTTAAGAAGAAATATGGCACCACACCAAAGAAATATTTGCAAGGGTAAAAAAACCACTAAAAAGCCCTATCTAACCCTACACCTTCAAGCGAAAGACCTCTTAAGACAAACATTACTTCAGGTGAATAATGCAATAGCTTCTTCTCTTTGGGAACCTGCCTGAACCACGAGGCAGGGAGGGGAGATGACCTCTTGAGGTGGGCTCCTATGCTTAGGCCCTTTACGATTTAATAACATATTAAGTTAGTTTCTAAACAATTAGTTGATTTTTAGATAATACATTTGAGCAGTTTGATTTATAGATTTGGTCATTCAAATCAAATAAAACAAACTCATGAAACACATTACATTATTTTTCTGTTTTGTATTGATTTCAATTTCAGCGTCCGCTCAAATTGTAAGTCAATATGTAGAAACAGATTCAGGAACTTCTCCAAAAGGGATAGAAATCTGGAACAACACTAATGCCAGTATCGACTTTTCTGTTGATAATCTACTTATTGAAAAGGGAACAAACGGCGCAGTACCAAGTTTGGATTTTACAATAGACAATGGCGTACTTCAACCTAATGAAGTTATAATTGTAGGCACAATAGACATGCAAGCTGCTGCGACGGCAAATAGTGTTTTATTTTTTGAAAAAGACTTTACTTTTAATGGTGATGATGCCTTGGTTGTAAAATTAGGCACAACTGTTACAGACGTATTTGGCACCCCTGATTCAGATCCGGGTAATTCCTGGGAAGCCAATGGTGTAAACACTCAAAACCAAAATATAGCACTATTACCTGGAATTACAACAGGAGAACTGCTTGGTTTTTCTGATCCAAGTACAAGATTTGAAACTGTTAATACTACTCCATCAGATATTGCCAATGGTGGCTTGGAGGATTTTGGTTTAGCGCCCAGCACTTCATCAAATACCAATTTCGAATTACAACTCTTACATTACGCAGATGTTGACGGTAATGAAGAAAGTGCTCTAGATGCAGTAGATGAGTTTTCAGCATTGGTGGATTTCTTTCAGAATGATCCCGCATACGCAAACAATACCCTTACTGTAACTTCAGGAGACCTTATTATTCCCGGTCCACGTTTTTATGCAGCAGAAGACGATGCCGTGAGTGTTTTATCAGGTAGCGATGAGCCCGGACACATAGATATTGCCTTTGCCAATGCATTTGGCGTCGACGCTTCAAGCTTTGGAAACCACGAGTTTGATCAGGGGCCCGGAGAGCTGTTTGATGCTGCTTTTAAAAGTGAATCTTCAGGCGGAGTCACCTTTCCCGGGTCTGAATTTCCATGGTTATCTACAAATATAGATTTTACAGCAGACGGCGATTTCTCCGGTGTAATCGGTACAGATGGAGATAATGTGGATAACCTTAACAGTCAGGTGGCCAAGTATGCGGTAACAATTGTAAATGGTGAAAGCATAGGAATTGTTGGCGCAGTTGCACCGAGTTTCCCTGATATCACATCTATTGGCGCATTAACCATTTCTCCCGAAACCGATGCAACTGTTAACCAATTGGCCGCAGAAATTCAGCCAAGTATAGACGCGCTTAAGGCATCTGGCGTAAATAAAATTATTCTTTTGGCTCATATGCAGGCTATCAGTATAGAGAAGCAGTTGGCTACACTTTTAGATGGCGTAGATATCATTGTTGCCGGTGGTTCTAACACTAGAATGGGTGACAGTAATGATACCTTATTTAGTAACTCTCTTGTTACCGACACTGCTTTTGACGAAACTTATCCGTTTCAAGCTAACGATGCCGCCGGCGATCCTGTGCTTGTTGTTAATGTAGATGGCGATTATAAATATCTTGGAAGATTAGTTGTAGAGTTTGATAACAATGGGGTTATAGATTTAAGCTCGCTTGATGACACCATTAACGGTGCATATCCGGCAAATGAATCCCTGGTAACTTCTTTAAGTGCCACTCCAAATCCAACAGTTGTTGCGCTAAGAGATGCCGTTCTAGGGGTAATCACAGCACAATACAATAATATTGTTGGTTTTTCAAGTGTTTATCTTGATGGACGACGATCTCAGGTAAGAACACAGGAAACCAACTTAGGTAGCTTAACAGCAGATGCCAACCTTTGGTATGCTAATCTATTAAATCCCGCTTCTGATCCCGGTGTAGATATTTCCCTTAAAAATGGCGGTGGACTAAGAACTGAAATTGGTTCGGCTGTTCTTCCTGCCGGCTCTAACGATCCTAACGATATTGTCTTCTCACCACCGGTAAATAATGGTGTTTCTGAAGGACACTTAAGAGCGACACTCCGTTTTGACAATGGTCTTGTTAGACTTACAATGACAGCTGATGAGCTGATAGGCATCATAGAACATGGCCTTGTACAAGTAGCACCCGGTGCTCAGCCCGGACGTTTCCCACAGGTTGGGGGAATGAGTTTTGTCTACGATCCAAATCAACCTGCCGGAAGCAGATTGGTAGATTTGATTGTCGATAAAGGAGATTCAGACCCAACTAATGATGTTGTTGTTTTGGATAATGCTATGAATGTAGCCCCTGCCGGTATAACTTTCAATATCGTTACGCTTAACTTTTTAGCAAACGGTGGAGATGGTTATCCATTTGGTACTTTAAGTGCACCAAATCGAATTAATTATTACAGTGGTACTGGCTTTGGTGAAACGGTTGATTTCCCTGATGGCGATTTAGCTAACGATCCGGGTAACAATACGACATTTAGTGATACAGGTGGCGAACAGGATGCCATGGCAGAATATATGTCCACTTTCCATCCGGACAATGCCTCTGCCTATGATATTGCTGAAACGCCTGCAGATCAAGATACCAGAATTCAGACTGCTCAATTAAACCTTCAGGTTACTGAAATTTTCCCAGGTCAATCCGGTTCAGATCTGACTGAAGATTGGTTTGAAATTACAAACACAGGAACTTTGGCCTGGGTATCGGGAACTGATCCTGATTTATTTTACGATGATGAATCAGCAGACTCCGGAGATGCAGTCATCATTCAGAACATTACAGATATTCAACCGGGCGAATCAGTAATCGTGGTCTTAACCGGCGACCCTGCTGATGTCAATACGTTTGAAAATGTTTGGGGTGAAGTTTTAGACTTGTCTAATGTTGAAGTAGGTTACACCGATGGCTCCGGCCAGGGTGGCGGAGGCGATGCCGTTAATTTATGGTTAGGCGATCCTACAGCTTCCTCTGCATTTGAAACTGCATCTTACCCTGATACGGTAAATAACGATGGCCAGTCTTACGATGTAGAGCTGATGGCTTTCAGTACTGTTGGAAATGCCAATGGCGCTGTGGCTACTGCTCAACTTGGCGGTTCAACCGGTACAGTTCCAAATATCGGTTCTCCAGGCAATGCACCAGCTATACAGCCTGTTGCAAATTTAGTGGTAACAGAAATTTTCCCAGGTCAATCCGGTTCAGATCTAACTGAAGATTGGTTTGAAATTACAAACACAGGAAATTTGGCCTGGGTATCCGGAACCGATCCAGATTTATATTATGATGATGAATCAGCAGACTCCGGAGATGCTGTCATCATTCAGAACATTACAGATATTCAACCGGGCGAATCAGTAGTCGTGGTCTTAACCGGCGATCCTGCTGATGTCATTACGTTTGAAAATGTTTGGGGTGAAGTTTTAGACTTGTCTAATGTTGAAGTAGGTTACACCGATGGCTCCGGCCAGGGTGGCGGAGGCGATGCCGTTAATTTATGGTTAGGCGATCCCACGGCTTCCTCTCCATTTGAAACTGCATCTTATCCTGATACGGTAAATAATGACGGTCAATCTTATGATGTAGACCTTATGGCTTTCAGTACTGTTGGAAATGCCAATGGCGCTGTGGCTACTGCTCAACTTGGCGGTTCAACCGGTACAGTTCCGAATATCGGTTCTCCCGGAGACGCCCCCGGTTTAGCCCCATCATCGGGCTTGATTGTATCCGAAATATTCCCAGGTCAATCCGGAGATGATTTAACCGAAGATTGGTTTGAAATAAAGAATACTGGCGCTGTCGCCTGGGTGTCGGGAACTGATCCTGACCTGTATTATGATGACGAATCTGCAGACTCAGGAGATGCAGTTATTATCCAAAATATTTCAGATATTCAACCCGGAGAGTCTGTTATTATCGTATTGACGGCAGATCCTGCTGATGTCACTACGTTCGAAAACGTTTGGAATGAGGTCTTGGATTTATCCAATGTTCAAGTGGGTTATGCCGATGGTTCAGGTCTTGGTGGTGGTGGAGACGCCGTGACTCTATGGTTAGGAGATCCTACAGCTTCGTCTCCATTTGAAACAGCCTCTTATCCTGATACAGCAAATAATGATGGACAATCTTACGATGTAGAGCTGATGGCTTTCAGTACAGTTGGTAATGCTAATGGTGCTGTGGAGACACTTCAGCTGGGAGGCGATAACGCCGATGTTCCTAATATTGGTTCTCCGGGAGATGCGGCTGGTTCAACTCAGGCTCAAATTGCTTTTGATGAGGCATATGTTTCAGTTGTTGAAAATGACGGTAGTATAGACGTCAGCTTGTCTATTTCTCAGGCACCTTCGAACGATGCAAGTGTTCAGGTTGCTGTAATATCCGGAGGAACTGCGGTTGAAGTAACAGACTTTGTATTTGCTCCGTCTGTTGTAAGCTTTAATGCCGGCTCTGATGCTGATCAAACAGTAAACATACCAGTTACAGATAATTCAACTGATGACTCAGATAAATTTTTTGTCCTGCAGTTGAGTTCACCAACCAACGCAGGTATTGGCAATGATTTGTTAGCAGTTTACATTCTGGACGATGATAATGTTGTCCCGCAGACTGACGATACGGTTTTGGATATGAACTATCTGACCAGTTATACTGTCGATGCGAATGGAACAGCTGAAATCTCTAAATTCGATCCTGTTTCTCAACAATTGTACGTGGTTAATGATACTCAGATTGAAATTATTGATTTGAGTAATCCGGCTTCTCCGGTGAATGTTGGTGTGATTGATGTATCCGGATTTGGTGATGGTGGACAAAGTGTTGATGTCAATAATGGCTTAGTAGCTATTGCGGTATATGCTGATGTAACTACAGATAATGGCTCTGTAATTTTTACAGATATTGATGGTAACAATCCCGTACAGGTCCAAGTTGGTGCATTACCTGATATGTTAACTTTTACCCCCGATGGCACAAAGGTCGTTGTCGCCAATGAGGGAGAACCCAGCGACGATTATACGACAGATCCGGAAGGCAGTGTGAGCGTGATAGATGTTACGGGTGGTTTAGCAGGAATCACTCAAGCCGATGTTATTAATATTGATTTCAATGCGTTTGATAGTCAACTATCAACGCTATTGGCCAATGATGTAAGAATATTCGGCCCTGGAGCTACGGTTTCTCAAGATTTAGAGCCTGAATTTATTGCTGTAAGTGTTGATTCTCAAACGGCTTATGTTGCCTGTCAGGAAAACAATGCTTATGCCGTTGTTGATTTGTCTTCAAATACCGTTACAGATATCAAATCTTTTGGACTGAAAGATCACAGTCTAACAGAAAACAGTCTGGATACTTCAGACGAAATGGACTTCATTTTTGATGCCACCTGGCCAATTAAAGGGATGTTTATGCCGGATGGTGTTGACGTCTTTAGTGTAGACGGTGTAAACTATTTGATTACAGCTAACGAAGGCGATGCCAGAGAATATGACACTTTTGAAGAAGAACGCAACATCGGCGATGATGACTACACATTAGATCCAAGTGTTTTCTCAGATATTGACATTCTGGCTTTAGAAAGCAATTTGGGAGCTATAAATGTTACGAATGCATCAGGTGATGCCAATAACGACGGACTGTTTGAAGAAATACACGTTTACGGTGGGCGTTCGTTTAGTATTTTTGATGCTGATGCCGGCAATTTGGTTTACGATAGTGGAAATGATTTTGCTCAAATTACAGCATCAGATCCTGTTTACGGTTCTATTTTCAATGCCAGCAACAGCAACAACAGCTTCAAAAACCGAAGTGATAACAAAGGTGTTGAACCGGAAAACGTGATTGTTCAGGAAATCAATGGTAACCTTTATGCTTTTATTATTTTGGAACGTATTGGAGGGGTGATGGCTTACGATGTCACCAATCCTGCTGCACCTGTATTTCTAGAATACGAAAACAGCAGAGACGCCACACCGGGCGGCAATGAGTCGGGTGATTTAGGTCCAGAAGGGATTGTTTATATTGCTCCACAGGACAGTGGTACAGGAAATGCGTTAATTGTATTGTCTAACGAAGTTAGTGCAACTTTATCAATTTACGAATTGAGCAATATTACATTATCTTCTCAAGATTTTGATTTAAGCCATCTAAACTTCAAAGTGTATCCAAATCCCGTAGAAAACATTTTGAAAACAGATGTTATTGGGGATTATGAGGTTTATAGCCTCGATGGTGAAAAAGTAATAAATGCCAAAAACACATCTGAGCTCAATGTACAGAATTTGTCTAGAGGTATTTATATAATTAAAAATGCAACAGGCCAATGTTTAAAATTTGTAAAGCTCTAATACTATAGTTTTTGTTTTTAGATTACGTAAAACCGTCACCTTGTGGCGGTTTTTTTATGGAAATTTTATACCATTTACAAATAGTACCCGTTGTTATTATAATCCCGAGCATAGGAATAAGTTTTCTCCCATACATTCGTGATTATAAAAAATATCTGCCTTAGGCATACTGGTATGTCAGTAGTATGGCTTTAATAACGGCAACTTGTCCCTAATGTATGATTAGGTTTATAAAGCCAAATTGGTATAATCAGCTGTTTTATAAACTATCCTTTTCTCTCTCAACCTTTTCTCTTTGATCTACCGAAGCATTGGTTTTGGCCTCTTTAGCTTTAATCAGGTTGAGTTCCTTTTGGGCGTCTTCAACAATTTCAGGATATTTTTCTGAATAAGTTTTAATTATCGATTCAAGAATGTAGTTGGCCTGAAATGCATCATCAAGTGCATAATAGTTTTTGGCCATGATCACCAAAGCCTTAGTGCCATATTCTCTGTAACGCGAATAGTTTTTAGCCAACTCATTTTGAATAATGGCATTCGAGTCATCATAATTTCCGTCTTTATTTAGAAAATAGGCTTTGTAATATAATGCTTCAGCCATACGCTCGCCTTCAGCAACTTTTTCAACTTCAGCATAGGCGGTTTTAGCTTTATTTTCATTTTTGAGTTGAATTGCAGAACGTGCAGTAAAAATATAAGCATCACTTTTTATGTTGTCATCAATTTCATTATAAGCCAGAACGATATCTGCATAATTGATGGCTTGTTCATAATTTTTCAGCTCATAATTAGCTTTCATCAGATTAGTTTGGGCAAAAACTTTATTCTCTGTAAAGCTGGCTTCGCGCTCTAGATCTGATAAATACTTGACGGCCTTTTCGTAATTTTCTTTTTCTAAGTACAGCTGTGAGAGCTTTCTCAGCGATTCTTCAAGGAATTCAGACTTAGAAGCTTCTGCCACATGGGTGTAATGCGGGATACTTTCTTCAAATTCTCCTTTATTGTATTGGAGCTGAGCCAAATAAAAATGAGACTCCAAGGCATGCGCTCCGTTTGGGAATTGATCTAAATACTTCTCAAATCCTTTGATAGCAGCCTCTGGTTTGTTAGCAATAAATTTGTTCTCGGCCGACTCATAAGTGGTGTTATCAATTTCAGTATCGGTCACATCAACAAAGTCTAAGGTTTTAACCCAGGCGGCATAGGCCTCGGGACGTTGCTGATCTATGTAAATCAGCCTTACCGTTTGCACAGCTTGTCTGGCTTCTTCCGTAGAGGGATAATCGGCTACCAATTTTTTTAGAGTACTCAGGGCTGAATTGTTTTGATTAGAATTATAGTAAGTCAACCCGATTTTAGACAAAACTTTAGGTAAGAACGGACTCTGCGGTCTTTTGTTGATTAAATTTTGATAGGCTTCTAAGCCTTTATTTGTCTCATCTTCGGCGATATAAGTATTGCCGAGCTGATAGTAAGCATCGTCTAAATAAATAGAACCTTTATATTGAATAACATAATCCTGAAGTTCATTTATTTTGGTTTCGTTTCGGTCTACAAACCCATAACTAATGGCTTTTTGGTAGGCCACATATTCCTTGTTAAAGCCTGGAAGATTGAGTGCTGTGTTGTATTCTTCCATAGCAGACCAGTAGTCGTTGGTTACAAAATACGTGTCTCCAAGCCTCACGTAGGCGTCAAACAGCTGATCCTCACCTTTCAGTCTTGTTGTAGCGCGTCTAAAGTAAGGCTTGGCCTGTTCGTAGGCTTTGGTTTTAAAATAAGCATAACCAATATCATAGTCAATGGTTTTATATTCTTCAGTTGATTTGGCACTGGGTAAACCTTCAAAAGTTTTATAGTCGATTAGTGCCTCATCATAAGCACCAATAATATACTGTGTTTCTGCTTTCCAGTAGGTCGCTTTGGTTATAATGGTTTTGTCTAAAGTCTTGGAGGTGGCCACATTAAAATAGTTAAGGGCATCACTGTATTTATTCTCTCTAAAAAGTTCAATCCCATAATAGTAATTGGCTTTTTGCCAGATGACCTGATCTTTATACTGCCTGCTGTTTTCCAAAAGTGAAATGGCTTCTTCATAGTTTTTCGAAGTGAGATAAGCATCTACCAAAAGGCTTTTGATGTTGTTGTTTTCTTCGGCCTCCGGATAAGTTTCTAAAAATCTGTTCAATACTAGGGGTACACTTTCATAACTGTTGCCAATATCATAACTCAACAAGGCGTAGTTGTAAAATGCATTTTTTTGAATGGTTTTGTCAAAATTCATCTCCATGGCATTTTTAAAAGCATTAAGGGCCTGCGGCTTTTTATCGCTTTTAATGTAAGATTGTGCCAGGTGATAATAGGCATTCTGAGCAACTGCATTGTTACCATCTATGATTTTGTTGAATTCTGAAATGGCCTTAGTGTAATCGCCCTGCTTGTAGTAAGCATAACCCAATTGGTAATAATCCGTATTATTCCATTTACCGCGTTCACCGCCATAGGCCTTGAGGTATGGAATGGCCTTATCGTACTGTTTTAAATTAAAATAGCTTTCACCGATAATTTTATTCAGTTGATTTTTTTCTAAACGATTTGATTTTGGCAATTTTTCAAGCCCTAGATCGATGGCTTTTTGAAAATTTCCTAATTTGAAATTCATATCGCTCATAAAGTACGACAACTCTTTGGTTGAGCCCTGCTGTTGGGCTTCTTCAAACAAGGTCGTTGCCTCATCATAACGGTCCTCCTGATAAGCCATGTAACCAATGTAATATTTTGCATCTGCTCCGTATTGAGCAGAAGTTCTCAGATTTTCAAAATAGGATTTAGCTTTGTTGTACTTATTGGTTTTAAACAACGTATAGCCATACTCAAACTGGTATTTCTCCAATTGATTATAAGTAAAACCTCCCGTATTGACTTTCTTAAACCACGGCAAGGCTTGGTTGTAGTTGCCGTAATTGTAATAATATTCTGCCACATCCATATAAGCATCGTTGCGTTTGGGGCTGGTGGGATAATCTTTTACAAAATTCTCTATCTGCGTTTGAGCATCTGGTTCATTAAGTCTAATGGCAGTATTGGCCAAATAGTAAGCTGCATTGGTTTTTATTTCTTTGTTTTCGGCCTCTTGTTCAACCTGTTCAAATAAAGGCTGAGCCGCCTGATACTGATGGTTTTGAAACAATTGAAGCGCTTGCTGATACGTGTTTATATCAGACTGATACCCCAAACTTTGCTGTGCTGCAACTGTTGAAAGACCAAGACTGCACAGGATAAGACTATAGAAAATTCGCAACATAGAATTATGGTTTACAATTAAAACGCAAAACCACTCCTTAAATTATGGAATGAAGAAGTTAAACACAAATTTAGTCTTCTTAATCTATACATCAATAAGGATTAAAGTCTTTTTATTGAAGTATTTTCTCACTACAATCGATTCATTTCTTAGAAAGTGTCGTGTTGAAAAACTGTCATTGCGAATTAATTGAGTCTGCACAGCATTCTCAATTACTCTGAAAATTTCCTGTCGTTGAGTTCAAAACCGAAAAGTTTAAAAAAACTTTTTGGCCCTTAGATTTGTTTCAACTGGATTCAATAATAAAATTTAGCTAAGAATAGTAATTAAATGTAACTTTGTGCACCTTACACCATTCATCTATGAAATATATTATAATTTTTTTCTGCCTTGCATTTACTCCAATTAACGGTCAACAAGTACTTCCTGAAAGAGAACGTGCTGAAATTGTCGACGATATCCTCAAAGACCGTTTCAATAACTTATTGCCAGAATTGATGGATAAGACTGGTTTTGATATGTGGATTTTGATTTCCCGCGAATACAATGAAGACCCGGTTTTAAAGACCATGCTGCCGGCCACCTGGCTGAATGCCAGACGACGAACAATTTTGGTATTCTTCAGAAATAAAGCTGAAAATACAATAGAAAAACTTGCCGTTGCCCGCTATAATTTCGGGGAGAATATTATCTCCGCCTGGGACAAGGAAAAAGAGCCCAACCAGTGGAAACGGTTGATGCAAATTATTGAAGAAAGACAACCAGAATCCATTGGTCTAAATTATTCAGATAGCTTTAATATCTGCGATGGCATAGTAAAAACAGACTATGAAGAATTCATGGCCAGGCTTCCAAAGTCGTATAAGTCTAAAGTTAAATCTGCTGAAAAACTCGCTATCAGCTGGATTGAAACCCGAACTCAAAAGGAAATGGTATTATACGACCAATTGGTTGAAATTACTCACAATATTATCGCTGAGGCCTTTTCGACAAAAACAATTACTCCGGGAGTTACCACCACAACCGATGTTGAATGGTGGATGCGAGATAAGGTTACAAGCCTTGGACTGGAAACCTGGTTTCACCCAAGCGTTGATGTTCAACGAACGGCAGAAGAATTGAAGGGACATTTGTATGCGTTTTCCGACCGACCGGAAGACATGGTGATTTTACCCGGTGATTTACTGCATTGCGATTTCGGAATTACATATTTACGTTTAAATACCGATTGCCAGGAGCTGGCCTATGTCCTTAAGCCCGGAGAGACTGAGGTGCCTCAATTTTTGGTCGACGCTTTAAAAGATGGTAATCGTGTACAGGATATTTTCACCTCTAATTTTAAAACCGGAAGATCAGGCAATGCTATTTTGAAAGCTTCTTTAGAACAGGGCAGAGCTGAAGGTCTGAGGCCTGCAATCTATACGCATCCCCTGGGTACATATGGTCACTCTGCCGGAACGACACTCGGTATGTGGGATGCTCAGGGCGGAGTACCGGTTACCGGCGATTATCCGCTTCAGGAAAATACGGTATATGCCATCGAACTTAATACTAAAGTGTATATTGAAGAATGGCAAAGAGACATAAGAATAATGCTTGAAGAAGCCGGTTTTTGGGGTGAAAAAGGATTTCGTTATGTCAATGGCAGACAAACTTCTATAATTTCAATTGGGAAATAGATCATTTGTTTTCTTTTACCTTTAGAATCAAATTTATATCCTCTGATGGAGATTGAGGCGCATAAAATTGCATTTCGTAGCCCGGTTTAATAATTAAAAGCTCATTTCCACGGTTTTTATGGTCTATACTAAAATAACCATTTTCATCTGTAATGGTAAAAATGTCTGAGCCAACAATTTGAACTTTAACCTCTGGTAAAGCTTTCTGATTTTCATCAAAAACATGGCCTGAAAATACGGTTGAATCTTCACAAGATAGTCCTATTAAGACAAGTAAACAAAATATAACTTTTTTCATTTTTGTAAATTAAGGTTTTTCAGGAAATATTTATAGCTCATTATCTATATATTTATAAAAAATTATTTGATGAAAAACTTTCTTTTGTTATGTGTTTTATTGTTAGGTTTTCAAATGCATGCACAGCTTTTTACTTCATCTAAAAAATTTACTAAAGCTGATAGCCTTCGTGGAAGTTTAAGACCCGAGCGGACAGCTTTTGATATGCTAAGGTATGACCTTAATATTGAAGTTAATCCGAAAGCAAAAACCATTTCAGGTTATAATGCTATCGAATTTAAAGTGCTTGATAATCAAAAAGTCATGCAGTTAGATTTATTTGAAAATATGGAAATAGACTCTATTACTTTTCAAAGAAAAAATTTAAATTATACCAGAGAATTTAATGCTGTTTTTATTGATTTTGAAGAAGAATTAAATCAAGGTACAACTCATGAATTAAAATTTTACTACCATGGTAAGCCTATCATTGCAGAAAGTCCACCTTGGGATGGCGGTTTCGTGTTTACAAAAGATAACAACAACAATCCCTGGGTTGCAGTTGCTGTTCAAGGTACCGGAGCGAGTTTATGGTTTCCCAATAAAGATCATTTGAGCGACGAGCCAGATCAAGCTGAAATTAAAATCACAGTGCCTGAAAACCTTGTTGCCGTTTCCAATGGAAGATTAGTTGATGAAATAATATCTGCTGATGACCAAAAAAAGACTTTTCACTGGAAAGTTACTTATCCCATAAACAATTACAATATTACTTTGAATATTGGGGATTATGTCAATTTTAAAGATAAATTTCACAATCTAGATTTAGACTATTATGTGTTGAGTCATAACCTGAAAAAAGCTCAGACTCAATTTGAACAAGTCAAACCCATGATGGAATGTTTTTATGAGAAATTAGGGCCTTATCCATTTGAAAGAGACAGTTTTAAGTTGGTAGAAACACCCTACCTCGGTATGGAGCACCAAAGCGCGGTAGCTTATGGTAATCAATATAGAAACGGCTATCTTGGCAATGATCTTTCAGGGACCGGATATGGCTTGAAATTTGACTTTATAATTATCCATGAATCCGGGCACGAGTGGTTTGGTAACAGTATTTCTGTAAAAGATATAGCAGACTTATGGATTCACGAAGGCTTTACATCTTATACAGAATCTGTTTTTTTAGAATGTGAATATGGTAAGGAGGCTGCTCTGGAGTATTTAAGTGGCTTAAGACAAAATATAACTAACAAGCGACCAATAATTGGCAATTATGGTGTGAATCATGAAGGTTCCGGCGATATGTATTATAAAGGTAGCAATATGATTAATACTTTACGGAGTCTTATTGAAGATGATGAATTGTGGTGGAAAACGCTAAGACAGTTTAATATAGAATTTGCTTACAAGACAATAACTACAGAAGAGGTGGTTCAGTTTTTTAGTCTGTCATTTGATAAAGATCTAACAGCTTTTTTTGACCAGTATTTGAAGTATCCTAAAATCCCGAAATTATTAATTGAAAAAGTTGAAAATAAAAACCAGTTAAAATTCAAATGGGAAGCCGATGTCGAAGAATTTGATATGCCGGTTGAAGTGAGTTTAGGCAATGCCTCAACCCGGATTTTTCCAAAGTCTGATAAATGGAAAACCATTGATTTAGAATCCAATCAAACCTTAAAGGTTGACCTTAAAAAGTTTTATATCGATCTTGAGTTCAAGTAAGTTTCGAAAGTGAAAAGATTAGAATTTGAATTTAAAACCTACAAATCAAATATCACAAATCCAAAACCCAACCCCTAAATCAAAAATCAAAAATTTCTACATCTGCGCACTTACAGTTCGTTTACGATTGACTTTGCCATTTGTGGTTTCTTCAAATTTTTCAACCAGGTAGATCTTTTTGGGCTTTTCGTATTTATCAATTGATTCAAGGTTATCTATAGCTTCTTGGATATCACTAATGGTTTTTTCTGAAAAAGGAAGTTCAACAAAAAGAACCACCTTTTCGCCAAGGGCATCATCAGGTAGACCACTTAAAAAAAAACGCTGGGTGATGAGTGTTTGTAGCTTTTTTTCAACGATTTCAGGATGAATTTTTACACCACCGGTATTGATAACATTATCAGCCCGACCTTTCCAATAGAATTTTTTGTAGGTTTCTATTTCTACGATGTCGTTTGTTACTATTGGTTCATCTAAAAGTTTTGGCGCTTTAATGATCAGTCGATTATGTTGATCTGATGACACACTTACTTTAGGTAGCACCTTAAAAGGCCTTTGTTTATCAGGTTCATTTTTAAAATTATTGACTTTTCTGGAAGCGATATGAGAAACGGTTTCAGTCATTCCGAAAGTTTCGTAAACTTTGGTCGGAATTCCTTGAATAATTTGTTTAAGATTTTCAGAAATACGTCCACCACCTACAATTAATTTTTTAACTAAGTGCAACCTATTCAATGAATTGTCAAGTTGAAAAGGAGTCATAGCGCAAAAATCGTAGGTCTTGTAAATATTGTCCAAGGGATTAGATGCGGGTTTAACAATATCAATATGCCAGCCTAAAACCATAGCCCTCACAAGCATCATCATTCCTCCAATATGTTTGGGCGGTAAGCATAATAAAGTTTTAGTCCCTTCTTTAATCTTAAAATGTTTACCTGTTGCCTTTGCAGAATTGACCATTCTGTCTTTATCAATAAAAATAACTTTGGGCTCACCTGTAGATCCTGAGGTCCTCACTTTAATATCCTGATAATCCTCATTTAACCAATCTAATAAAAAATTTCCGACTCTTTCTTCAAAAGGTTCCCCTTCTTTAATGAAGCTATATGATACCTCATGAAGGTCTTGTTTAGAATAGTGAGTGCCATTCAGTTTGAAAGACGGATGGATTTTAATCTTGTGTTTTGACATATTTGATTTAATAAGCATTACCTATACTTTTGTAATATTAAATCAAATTTAATGAAATTGTATAATACTTTTTAATTTGTGTTAAAATCTTAGATTAAATTTTAGTTAAGCTTTGGTTTCTATTGGTTTTTCAACTTTTCCAAGTAAATGATGTTTCCAATTTTTCCATTTGTAGATTTTCGCAAAACCTAAGATTAACACAGGATAAATAATGAATACGGGTACGTAAATGTCAGAAATTACTGAAGGTTCGCCGGTATTTTTAAAAATAGAGTAGGTTTTAAAGGCAGTCCAGTCTGCTGTAACCAATAGGGCTGTTATCAAATTATTTGCCGCATGAAAACCAATAGCAAGTTCTAGCCCTTCATCCATTAATGTAATTATGCCTAACATAAATCCAGTACCTATATAGACAATTAAAGCCTGGTATCCCAGCTTTCCGATTTCAGGATTGGCGATATGCATGAGCCCAAATAAGGTAGAAGTCACAATTAAAGCTACTGCTCTACTTTTAAAGGCAGTTCCAAAGCCCTGCATGAGATAACCTCTAAACAATAACTCTTCAAAACTGGTTTGTATGGGTACCATTAAAATTCCTATTAAGGCCAAAATCAAAAATTTCTGCGGTTGAAAATTGAGTTGGTAGTCATCAGGTGACAGCTTGTAGTCTAAAATTACTGAACCGGATACTAAAACAGCTATGATGCTAAAGCTTAAGCTAAACCTTTTCCAATCAAATTTTGCGCGAGAGGTAAGCATTTTTTTGAGTTTCATATTGTGGAATAATTTTACCACAAATGGTATGGCTATAAAACCTCCAGCAAAACCCAGCAGAAGTAAAAAGAAATTAAGATTAGATTCTAAGGTGCCCATTAGTACATCCACATCTCCCATTTTGAGCATAATCTCTTCTGGTGAAAGTTTTTCTTTAGACAATTTTATAAACACAAAAACGCCCTGAATAAGCGAAAATAATTGCCATATAAAAAAAATAAAAACAAAGCCTAGAAGATAGCGCCACCAATCGGTGTAGCCTTTATAGGCCTGAGCAATGAATCCTGTCATGAATTATGTTTTGATGTTAATTTGTCGATCGTATTCCAATTTTTTTCGATGTTGTAAGATAAATTTTCTCCAATTACTTCCAGGGGACTTTCAATATTATTATTAAATAAACTCCCTGTGCCTAAACCCTGAGGCATTTTAGAATTTAAAGTATACGTAAATTGAGCTATCGCATTTAGCCCGATATTACTTTCTAAAGCGCTCGTGATCCAACTCCTGATGTTCAATGCATTAGCCATTCCTATCCATTTTTTACTTTCAATTAAGCCTCCTACCAAAGCAGGTTTTAAAATGATGTATTGTGGCTGTATAGTTAGTAGCATTTTATTTCGCTTTGTTACATCAATTAAGCCAATCAATTCTTCATCCAGCGCAATTGGTAGTGGTGATGCTTTACACAATTTGGCCATGTCGCTCCATTGGCCCTGTTGTATGGGTTGTTCTATGCTGTGCAGATTGTATTCGCTCAAGCGCTTAAGCTTGTCTAAGGCCTGTTTTGGAGAAAAAGCTCCGTTGGCGTCTACCCTCAGTTCTATGTCCTTTGCGCTAAATTCCTTTCTGATGTATTTGAGCAAATTGAGCTCTTCTTCAAAATCAATGGCGCCTATTTTCATTTTTACGCAACTAAAGCCTTGTTCAATTTTATCCTGAATTTGAGCCTTCATAAATGACTTTTCACCCATCCAGATTAAACCGTTAATCTTAATGTCATCTTTACCTGATGTGAATTCAGAAGGAAATAGTTCATACGTATTTCTGGATTCAAAAGATAACATTGCAGTCTCTAAACCAAATTGTATTGAAGGATAGTCTTTGAGTTCCTGAAGCAATTGTTTTTTGTCCAGATGAATGTGCTCACAAACCCATTGCAGTTGTCTTTCATAATCAGGTTTATCGTCATAACTTAAACCTTCAAATAATGCAGCTTCACCAATTCCAAAATTTTCGTCATCTTCAATAATGATGAAGTAGGTTTTCTTCTGTCGAAGTATCCCTCGGGAAGTGCCGCTGGGATTTTTAAAATCTAAAGTGTAAGGTTTAAAATAGGCTTTCATTAATATACATTTCAAATGAATGTTACGAACTTAAGTAGTCTTTTGTAAATGGAGCTTGTAATCGGTAAACTTTAAGAAAACTATTGAAAATCTATTTCCGAAAACCTTCAAATTATTAAACAGGGATTTTGACCTTTTAGGTTTGTTCAATTTTGTATTTTTACTACTAATTTTAAAAGTGATGATTTATGATTGCTGAATTATGATTACGCACTTATTATAAAAAATACTGGAATTGAAAAGTAATCAACTCAAAAACAGAATTAAGGAGTTTGCAAAAGCAGTTATTAGATTAGCTAAAAAACAACCTTATAACAGAATTGGGTGGACAATATCAGATCAAATTGTTAGATCATGTACTTCTGTAGCATCTAATTATAGAGCATTTTGTAGAGCAAAAGCGATAAAGATTTTATTCATAAAACAGGTACTCTAATTGAAGAGGCGGATGAAACTCAATTTTGGCTTGAGATGATTTATGAATTAGAATTAATTAATGTAGAAACAGAATTAGATATACTTATTAAAGAAGCTGATGAACTAGTTTCAATAGTTGTTGCAAGTATTAAAACAGTAAAAAAAGAACAAATCTTAAATCCTAAATTAAAAAAATGTCAGACCAAAAACGTTTATTTCTTCTCGATGCTTATGCCCTTATTTTTAGAGGCTACTACGCTTTAATCAAAAATCCACGAATTAACTCCAAGGGCCAGGACACTTCGGCTATCATGGGGTTTACCAATTCGCTGTTTGATGTCATCAAACGAGAACAACCCGATCATTTGGCGGTGTGTTTCGATAAAGACGGCAGCAAAGAAAGGAAAGAAATTTACGAAGACTACAAAGCCAACCGCGATGAAACACCGGATGTGATTCGCCAGTCTATCCCAATTATTAAAGATATTCTAAAAGCCATGCATATTCCGGTTATAGAAATTTCCGGGATGGAAGCCGATGATATCATTGGTACGCTGGCCAAACAGGCTGAAAAAGAAAACTACAAAACCTATATGGTCACCCCTGATAAAGATTTTGGGCAACTGGTGAGTGAAAATATTTTTATGTATCGCCCGGCAAGAATGGGCAATGCCATCGAGATTTGGGGCATTCCCGAAGTGCAAAAACGTTTCGGCGTAGAGCGACCGGAACAGGTCATAGACTACCTGGGCATGATGGGCGATGCTTCTGATAATATTCCTGGACTGCCGGGCGTTGGTGATAAAACGGCAAAGAAGTTTATTAAAAAATTTGACAGTCTCGAAGGCTTGCTGGAAAATATTGATCAACTGAAAGGTAAAATGAAAGAGAAAGTGGAAACGCATGCTGAACAAGGTAGAATGTCTAAAAAACTGGCCACCATTTTTACCGATTGTGATGTGCAATTTGATGCAGAAGACTATGAATTAAGTAAACCTGATGTTGAAAGTGTAATTGACATTTTTAAAGATTTAGAATTCAGAAGACTTACCGAACAGTTTTTAAAAATGATCAATGAAGGTTCAGACAAATCAGGAAAGACTCAGGAAAAGGAAGAAGTCAAGCAGACGCCAGGTTCGGGACAGTATTCTTTATTCGGCAACGATACCAGCAAAAAAGACGTGAAAGCTGAAGACTTTCAGGGTTATAAAACACTGGATAAAGTCGACCACCATTACCAGTATTGTGATACACCAAAATCTATTGAACTTTTAGTGGAAAAAATGAGTAAACAGTCCTCGGTCTGTTTTGATACAGAAACTACCGGGCTTAATACTTTAGATGCTGAAATTGTGGGCGTTGCGTTTTCATGGGAGAATTATACCGGCTTTTATGTTCCAATTCCTGAAGAAGATGAAGAAAAACAAAAAAGGCTCAACCAACTCAAATCCTTTTTTGAAGATGAGAACATCGAGAAAGTAGGTCAGAATCTTAAATATGACATCAAGGTTCTAAAAACCCACGGTGTAAGTGTAAAAGGTAAATTCTTTGATACCATGCTAGCGCATTACATCATTAACCCGGATATGCGGCATAATATGGATGTACTGGCTGAGACTTATTTGAATTATTCTCCCTTACCAATCGAAGAACTTATAGGAAAAAAAGGAAAGAACCAAGGGTCTATGCGAGATGTAGAACTCGAAAAAATTACTGAATATGCCGTAGAAGATGCTGATATTACGTTTCAGCTCAAACAGTTTTTTGAAGAAGAAATCAAAGAAGCTCATAACGAACATCTGTTTCATAAGCTTGAAATACCGTTATTGCAAGTATTGGCAGATATGGAGACTGAGGGCATAAATGTTGACGAGTCTGTTTTAAAAGACATTTCAAACTCCTTAGACAAGGATATTGAAAATTTGGAGAAGTCAATTTATGAAAAAGCAGGAGAGGAATTCAACATCGGTTCGCCAAAACAATTGGGTGAAATTTTATTTGGCAAACTTCAAATTGCCAAGAAACCCAAGAAAACCAAGTCCGGTCAATATTCAACTGCTGAAGAGGTATTGTCCTTTCACGCCAAAGAACATCAGATTGCACAGGACGTTTTAGACTGGCGAGGACTCACCAAACTTCAGAACACCTACGTGGACGCTTTACCTAAACAAATACATAAAAAAACAGGTAGAATTCACACTGAATTTATGCAGACGGTTGCTGCCACAGGTCGATTGAGTTCTACCAACCCTAACCTCCAGAATATTCCAATTCGCACAGAACGCGGTCGCCAAGTGAGGAAAGCCTTTGTGGCCAGAGATGAAAATTATACCTTACTGGCTGCGGATTATTCTCAAATAGAGTTGAGAATTATAGCGGCCTTAAGCGATGAAGAAACCATGATCAAGGCTTTTCAGGATGGAGAGGATATTCACGCGTCGACAGCTTCAAAAATATTTGATGTGGCCCTGGATGAGGTCACCCGCGAACAGCGTAGCCAGGCCAAAACCGTAAATTTTGGAATCATTTACGGGGTTTCGGCCTTTGGACTGAGTAACCAAACTGACCTGAGCCGTTCAGAATCTAAGGAATTGATAGAAACCTATTACAAGACCTATCCAAAGCTGAGAGCTTATATGGATGACCAAATTGAATTTGCCCGGGAGAATGAATACGTCAAAACCGTCATGGGTAGACGGCGTTACCTCAAAGACATCAATGCCTCTAATGGAATGGTACGCAGCGGTGCTGAACGTAATGCGGTGAATGCTCCAATTCAGGGTAGTGCGGCCGATATCATTAAAGTGGCGATGATCAATATCCATAAAAAACTAAAAGAAGGCCGCTATAAATCTAAAATGTTGTTGCAAATTCACGATGAACTGATATTTGACATCCATAATGAAGAATTAGAAGAATTAAAACCCCTAATTCAGTCTGAAATGGAAAGTGCCTACAAGTTGAAAGTACCATTAGATGTTGAGGTAGGAACAGGGCAAAATTGGTTGGAGGCGCATTAGGAAAAAGCCTCCCTAAATCCCTCCGGGGGAGGGACTTTTTTCATTAAACCTAAAAGGTCTCTAAAGACCTTTAGGGTTTAATTTCAAAGAGGCATAATGGCTGACTACAATTTGAAAAGCTGAAAACTTTTAAATAAAACATGATGACAAAAATAAAATTCAAGAAAAAGAAACTATACCCTAACTTGCTATTAGGGTCTATTTGGTTTTCTTTATGGACAGTAGATTTTATTTTAGATGAAGAACTCAATGTATTTGAATATATTTATATCGCATGTGGAGTCTTATATTTATTTCATTTTTTTTACGACCTAAAAAACCAATATCTAAAGCTTGAAAACAATACCATCCAGAAAAATTTTCTCTACGGTGGGTGGAACAAAAAACTCAAGCTTGAAGATATTGTTGAAGTTGAAAAGACTTATCTCAATTTTATTTTGAAAACCGAAAATGATAAACTTAAAGTTAATGCGGATTTGATAGAAGAAGAATCATACAAAGAATTCAAAAATATAGTATTAAGCTTAGATTTACCAGATGCGAAAATCCCAAAATTATATGTGTAATCATTGAGATAT
>Ga0102928_1000145_pt1 | contig 39760 bp, 35 predicted proteins | sample SalPonR1_B_D1_MG_FD_78504 | JGI IMG/M metagenome (GOLD analysis project Ga0102928, IMG submission 78504) | Salt pond soil microbial communities from South San Francisco under conditions of wetland restoration - Salt Pond MetaG R1_B_D1_MG | ecosystem: Environmental > Aquatic > Marine > Intertidal...
GCTGCCCAGCAGGGCGATGGAGCCGTAATTCAGCAAGAGCGCGAACATCTGCCCGCCCAGTGTCAGCGCAAGGTAGCGCCGCCCCGGCGGCTGTTGGGCCAGAAAGCGGCCAGCGCGGCGGATCGAATCGGATGTCTCGGCTGCAAAGCGAAGAGTGGCAAGGGCGGTGAAAAAGGCGCAGATGAATCCGGCGGTATAGAGCGCCTTGAGCGTCACCGCCTGCCAGTCGGGATTGGCGAGCGTCAGGGTGATGGTGAGCGCCAGCGCGACCAATGCGAAAAGATAGCGCCCGGCGCGGGTCTGCAGGGCCAGAAGCAGTGTCGTGGCGATCACCAGCCAGGGCAGGATCATGTCGGCCAGCGCGATTGTCGTCCATTCGCGCAGGATCACCAGCCCGGTGATGGCGAGCAGCATTATGCCGGTCGTTCGGTTCACGCGTGTCGAGGGTTTCATGCCAGCGCCATATGAGCGGCGATGCAGGGAAAGTGCAAGGCGATGATGGCGCAGATCAGAACGCCAGGGCGGAGACCACCACGAGATAGAGCCCGGTCAGGATCAGGAGGCCATAGATCAGCCGCATGAACACCGCCGTGTCGATCCGGGTGAACAGCATCTGCCCCAGGATCACGCCCGCGCCGGTGGCCGGGGCCAGGATCAGCGAGGCGCGAAGCACCGTGCCCGAGGTCGAGCCGACGCCGATCTGAAGCGCGAGGCTGATGGAATAGGTGATCAGGAAGCAGGTGAGCGTGGTGCTGCGCAGCACGCGCGGCGGGATCGGCGCGCCCGAGAAATAGACCATGAGCGGCGGCCCCGGCATCCCCAGCCCGCTGGTCAGCGCGCCCGAGAATGCCCCGGTCAGCACATCGCGCCCCTTGCTGCGCCGGAAGCGGAATTTGCGCAGCACAAAGAACGTGAACGCCAGAAGCAGCAGGCCGATCGCCATGCGTAAATGGTCGGGATCGGCATGAACATAGGTGAGAATCCCCAAGGGCGCGCCCAGTATCCCGCCTGCCAGCAGGCGCAAGAGCAGCGCCTTGTCGATATCGGGCAGAAGCCGTGGCATCAGCACCACCGAGATCATGATCGAAAGCGCGATATTGATCTGGATCGCCTCGGCGGTGTCGAAGACCAGCAGAAGGAAAGGCGTTGCCAGCACCGAAAAGCCGAAACCGGTGCAGGCATGGAGGATCGCCGCAAGCATGACGATCGCGCTGGCGGCCAGCATTTCCATCAGGTGAGGGGCATGGCCGGGCGGCTCATTCCTGATCGCCGTCTGACACCAGAGCGGCAAGGTCGTCCGCCGCGCTGCGCATGGCGTCGAGGTAATCGAGCGCCCTGTCGATGGTGAAGCGCTGCGTCGGGGCGTGAAAGGAGAGTGTCGCCATCAGCCGCCCGTTGATGTCGGGCACGGGCACGGCGAGGGCGATCATGTCGGCCATGAATTCCTCGCGGTCGAGCGCATAGCCCTGTTTGCGGATATCGCGCAGCTCGGCGAACAGCGCGTCATGGTCGGTGAGGGTGTTGGGGGTGCGGGGTTCGAGCGTGGTGGCAGAGAGGTATTTCAGAAGATGGGCGCGGTTCAGCGAGCTGAGATACATCTTGCCGCTGGCGGTGCAATAGAAGGGCACCCGCGTCCCGATGGGCAGCTGGATGCGCAGCGGCCATTCGGTTTCGACCCGTTCGAGATAGGTCATCGCGTCGCGGTCGGGCAGGGCGATATTGCAGGTCTCGCCGATTTCGCGGCTGACGCGGCGCAGGATCGCCTGTCGTGCCGTGCGGATGCGAAGGGATGACAGGATCCCGCCCGACATGGTGCGCAGGCGGGGGCCGGGCGAATAGGTGCGCCCGTCCATGTCGCGTTGCAGGAAACCTTCTTCCTCGAGGGTGGCGAAGAGGCGGTGGATGGTCGGTTTGGGCAGGCCGAGTGCGGTGTTCACCTCGGTCGGGGTGACGGGCACCCCGGCCTTGGAGATTTCCTCGATCACAAGGAGAAGCCGGAGGTTTGTCGGGATCGCCCCTGATTTGCCACCGTCACCATCCATTGCATCAGTATCCTTACCTAGATGGGATCAGGATCGTTGACAGGGTGGGCACCATGGCCACCAGGATCCACACCGCGATCAACGTCACAAGATAGAAGACCGTGTAGCGCAACAGCCTGAAATAGGGAACACCGGTCACGCCCGAAGCCACATAGAGATTGAGCCCGTAGGGCGGGGTGATGAAGCCGATGGATGCGCCGACCAGGAAGATCACCGCGAACTGCACCGGATCGACGCCGACGGAATGGGCGATCGGTGCAAGGATCGGGGCCAGGATGATCGTCACGGGCAGGCTTTCAAGCACCATGCCGCAGACGAAGACGATGGCCATCGAGGTGAAGAGCACGGCGTAGTAGCCCCCCATCGACATCACGAAATTTCCGATCACCTCCTGGGCGCCAAGCACCGAGAGGATCTGTTGCATCACCACGGAAACGGCGATGAGCGGCGCAAGAATGCCGGTGATCTGAGCGGATCGCATGGTGATGGATGGCAGTTCGAGCGGGCTGAAGCCTTCGACCACCAGCATTTCGGAGATGCTCTTTTCGTTGACGTCGCGGCCTTTCGCACCGCCCATCAATTTGTAGAGCGGCAGGCTCAGGAAGCCGACGAGCACGCAGAAGCCCACGGTGACGCCGGCGGCTTCGGTGGGTGAGAACTTGCCGGTGTAGATGCCCCAGAGCACGAGGCCGATGGCAAAGAACCCGAGCCAGGCGCCGATCGCCGTCTTGAGCACGCGCAGCGGGCTTAGCGGGATCAGGAAGCCCCATTTATTGCGCCAGCAGATGAGGAAGGCGGCGGACATCATGCCCAGGACCATCAGCGCGCCGGGGATGATGCCGGCAACGAAGAGTTCCGAAATCGGCAGGTTCAGCAGGAAGCCGTAGACGATGAAGATGATCGAGGGCGGGATGATGATCCCGACGGTGCCGCCCGCGGCCGCGGTGGCGGCCGAGAAGCGCTCGTCATAGCCGCCCTTGACCATTTCGGGGTGCAGCATCGAGCCGATGGTCGCCGTGGTGGCCGAATTCGAGCCCGAGATCGCGGCGAAGAGCCCGCAGGCGCCAAGCGCGGCCATCGACAGGCCGCCCCGGATCCAGCCAAGGCAGGCATAGGCGAAATCGCTGAGCCGGCGGGCGATGCCCGAGCGGTTGATGAGATCCCCGGTCAGGATGAAAAGCGGCATCGCCAAGAGGGCGAACCCGTCGGTGAAGACGTTGGACAGCGCCCCGCCGATGTTCTGAAGGGGCATGCCGACGACGAAAGAGATGCCGATGACCCAGTAGCCGATCACGAGGAACACCGGCACGCCGAGCATGAACAGCAGGGTCACGCCGATGGAAATGAGCGTGATGAGGGTTGGATCGCCCATGTCAGTCTCCTCCGATCACGGCTTGCCGGATGAGGGTCTCGTCGTTCCGGAAGCGGGAAATGTCGGTCAGCGCGTTCTCGAGCACGCGGGCGACCAGCGTGGTGAAGGCCAGCGGCATGGAAATCAGGAACCACCACTGCATGACGTTGTCGGTCCCCAGCATGATCTGGAAATTCGACGCCGAATTGACCACCAGTTTCAGCGAGGTGACGATGACCACCCAGGAAAACCCGATCCACAGCAAGGCGTCGAGCATCAGGCAGGTCATCTGCCCGGCGCGCGGCATGTTCATGCGGAACTCGGCAAAGGCCAGATGGGTGCGCAGCTTCACGTTGAAGGAGCAGCCGAACCACGTCATGATAAGAAACAGGAATGGGGGCAGGGTCGTTGACCACGGCACCTGGACCGAAAAGACGAAGCGGCGGATCACTTCGACGAAGATGATCGCGCCGATGGCCAGGTATGACACCACCATCACGGATTGTTCCAGATTACGCTCGGCCCACGGGACAAGGCGATATAACATGAGAAAAGCGACCCCAGCGGCGAGCATCGCGACCAGGCCGAGCGGCCACATGACCGGGTGCCGCATCGCCTCGCTCAACATCCATGCATCGCCCGCGGCGAGCGCACTCAATATATCTTGGGCGCCCTGAAACCAGCCGGTCATGCCCACTCCTCCCTTTGGGTTGCCGTATGTGCTTGCCGCTTATTGTGCGGCATGGAGAACCGGGCCACCAAATGGCGGCGGCCCGGTATCTTGATGTCAGATCAGGCCGAGCGCCACCAGCGGCGCGGCTCGACATTTTCGGGCAGCGTATCGACGGGGATCTCACGCGCAACGTCGTAGATCTCCTGATAGGTGTCGATGCCGCCGGCCCAGTTGTTGATGCGCTCGCGCCACTGTGCCCAGGGTTCGGGGTTGAACTCGGGCGAGCACATTTCTTCGGCCATCTTGATCTGATCCTCGGCGAGGAAGGCCGGGCGCACGTTGTTTTCGGCAAAGATCGTGCCGGGCAACTGCGGATCCGAGAAGCCCACGGTCTTGACCAGAGCCGCCTCGTTGGCGGCCTGAACATGCACCTGAGCGAGATAGGCCGATTCCATGATCGCGTCCTGAAGATGCGGTTCCATCGCGTCAAAGACGCGTACGGACATCGACGTGTGCTCGGTGCCGCAGAAGAACTTGAGATCGACCGACTGGCTGACCACGGGCGCCATGTTGGCATAGGCCACGGCCGATGCCCATGTTTCGGCGCCGTCGATCAGGCCCTGCTTGAGGCCATCGAGCGTTTCTTCCCAGGCCACCGGCACCGGGTTGAGGTTGAGCTGCTGCATGGCGATGCGGCCCAGCTGTGTGCCGGTGACGCGGTTCTTGGTGCCGAACAGTTCCTCGAGCTTGGTAACGGTCGGCTTGTCCGCGAAGGACTGGCCAAGCTGGATGCCGCGCAATTCACAATGGCTGAACAGGAATTTGAGCCCGTGGCGCTTTTCGAGCGGTTCGCGCAGGATGCGCTGCGATTCCGGGCTGTAGAGAAAGTGATACTGCGAGGCGCGGCTGGGAAACATGTAGGCGTAATCGAGCACGTTGAGATAGGGCGCGCCGCCGGCCGAGTTCTGGGTCGAGGCGGCATACATGTCGATGACGCCGGTCTGGGTCTTTTCCACGCAATTGAGCTGTCCGCAAATCTGGTTGTCGCCGATGAATTCGACGCGGATCTCGCCTTCGGTACGCTCTTCCAGATCGCGGGCGAATTCCAGAACCCCGGCACGTTCGATCAGGAGGTTGCGGGCATTGAAGCCTGCGGCGCCCAGTTTGAGCGTGTGCTTGGGCTCTTTCGCGAAGCGTTTGTTATAGGTGCTTTCGGCGGCTTTCGCCAGCGACGGCAGTGTGACCGCGCCAGTAAGCGCGCCTGCGCCCAGCACGACCGAGGACAGGCCAAATTGGCCTGACAAGCGGAACAGTTCCCTGCGGCTGATGCCGCTCAGGGCTTTCGATGCTTTCATGGTTTCCTCCCATTTGTGCAATTTTGATACTTGCAGTCTCAATATTGGTCGAACTAAGGTCATTGTGGCAAGGAAAATCTTTCAACGCCTTGCCGCCGTGAGGAGGGGTTTCAGGAAATGGCCGGGATTTCAGCGGATTACGTCATCGTTGGCGCGGGGTCTGCGGGCTGTGTATTGGCGAATCGTCTGTCAGCGGACCCGTCAGTGAAGGTCGTGCTGCTGGAAGCGGGCGGGCGTGACTGGAACCCGTGGATCCATATCCCGGTCGGCTATTTCAAGACGATGCACAATCCTTCGGTGGACTGGTGTTACCGCACGGAGCCCGATCCGGGGCTGAACGGGCGCCAGCTTGACTGGCCGCGCGGCAAGGTTCTGGGGGGGTCGTCGTCGCTCAATGGGCTGCTTTACGTGCGTGGCCAGCCGCAGGATTACGACCGCTGGCAACAGATGGGCAATCCGGGCTGGGGCTGGGACGAGGTTCTGCCGCTGTTCAAGCGATCCGAAAACCAGGAACGCGGGGCGGATGATTTCCACGGTGACAAGGGGCCGCTTTCGGTGTCGAACATGCGGCTGCAAAGGCCGATCTGCGACGCCTGGGTGGCTGCCGCGCAAGAGGCCGGATATCCGTTCAATCCCGATTACAACGGCGCGACGCAGGAAGGTGTCGGCTATTTCCAGCTGACCACCCGCAACGGGCGGCGCTGTTCGAGCGCGGTGGCGTTTCTCAATCCGGTGCGGTCGCGCCCCAACCTGACCATCGTCACAGGGGCGGCGGCGCAGCGCGTGGTCTTCGACGGCGCGCGCGCGACCGGGGTCGCCTATCGCGATGGTGCGGGGCGCGAACAGGTGGTGCGGGCCGAGGGCGAGGTGATCCTGTCATCAGGGGCGATCGGGTCGCCGCAATTGCTGATGCTGTCGGGTATCGGCGAGGGGGAGCAGTTGCGCGAGCACGGGATCGACGTGCAGCGCGACCTGCCCGCCGTGGGCAAGAACATGCAGGATCATTTGCAGGCGCGGCTGGTGTTCAAGTGCAACGAGCCGACCCTCAACGACGAGGTGCGCAGCCTTTACAACCAGGCGCGGATCGCGCTGAAATACGCGATGTTCCGGTCCGGGCCGATGGCGATGGCGGCAAGTCTGGCCACCGGATTTTTGCGCACGGGCGACCATGTGGAGACGCCCGACATCCAGTTTCATGTGCAGCCCTGGTCGGCGGACAGCCCCGGCGAGGGGGTGCATCCGTTTTCCGCCTTTACCATGTCGGTCTGTCAGTTGCGCCCCGAGAGCCGGGGTGAAATCCGGCTGGCATCGGGGGATGCGGGGGTTTACCCGAAAATCCACCCGAATTATCTGTCGAGCGAAACCGATTGCCGCACCATCGTGGAGGGCATCAGGATCGCCCGCAAGATCGCGCGCGTCGCGCCGTTGGACAGCAAGATTTCCGAGGCGTTCCGGCCGGATGATTCCCTTAGAATGGATGATTACGAGGGCACGCTGGACTGGGCGCGCAACAACTCGACGACGATCTATCACCCGACGGGCACCTGCCGGATGGGTCCGGGCGAAGGGGCGGTGGTGGATGCGCGGCTGCGGGTCCACGGGATCGAAGGGCTGCGGGTGGCGGATTGCTCGATCATGCCCGAGATCGTCTCGGGCAACACCAACGCCCCGGCGATCATGATCGGCGAGAAGGCCTCGGACATGATCCTCGAGGATCGCAAGGCGGGCCGGGTGCAGGGGATCGCGTGACGCCCAAGCAAGCTGTGAGGACAAGATGACATCGTGGTTTGAAGGCATCGCGGAGCGCGCGCGCGGGCTGTTTCCCGGCATGATGGTGGCGCTGCTGGTGGCGCTGGCGGCGCAGTTCGTGGCCGAGCATTACGGCGCGCCGGCGATGCTGATGGCGTTGCTGTTCGGGATCGCGCTGAACTTCCTGAGCGAGCCGGCGCCGACCGCCGAGGGCATCGGTTTCACCGCGCGCACGGTGCTGCGTTTCGGGGTGGCGATCCTCGGGGCGCGGATCAGTGTCGAGATGCTGACCTCGCTGGGCTGGGGGATGATCGCGCTGCTGGTGGCCGGGGTGGTGGCGACGATCCTTTTCGGCGTGGTCTTTGCGCGGCTGATCGGGCAGGGGCCGCGTTTCGCGATCCTGACCGCCGGGTCGGTGGCGATCTGCGGGGCCTCGGCGGCGATGGCGATCGCGGCGGTCTTGCCCAAGGACGAGCGCTCCGAGCGCAACCTGTTGTTCACGGTGCTGGGGGTGACGGTGCTGTCGACGCTGGCGATGATCCTCTACCCGATCCTGACCAATGCGCTGGGCTTTGACGAGCTGACGGCGGGGGCCTTTATCGGGGCGACGGTGCATGATGTGGCGCAGGTGGTCGGGGCGGGGTTCTCGATTTCAGACACCGCCGGGGAGACCTCGACCCTGGTCAAGCTGATCCGGGTGTCGTTCCTGGCGCCGGTGGTGGTGCTGATCGCGCTGTGGTGGCGCGACCCGGAAAGCGGTGCGGGCGAAAAGCGCCCGCCGATCATACCGGGGTTCGTGCTGGGGTTCCTGGTGCTGGCGGGGCTGAACTCATTCGGGCTTATCCCGCAGGGGGTGGGGGTGTTTCTGGCCAAGCTGTCATCCTGGGCGCTGCTGGCGGCGATCGCGGCGGTGGGGATGAAGACCGACCTGCGCAACGTGATCCAGGTGGGGGGCGGTGCGATCGCGCTGATCGTGGCGGAGACGCTGTTCCTGGCCGGGCTGGTGCTGGCGGCGCTGATCTGGCTGGACCTGCTGGCGGTGGGCTGAGGCGCGCGGCCTCTTTGAAATGCCGGATGTTCACATTATGTTCGGCGTCATGATGTCCGATCTTTTCGACTCGTTTCCCTTGCGAAAGGCCCGCGTCCATGAGGTGTGCGGGGCCGGGGCGAGCGGCTTTGCCGCGATCGCCGCCGCGCGGGCGGCGGAGGATGTGTTGTGGATCCATGAGACCTGGAGGTCCGAGGCGCTGAACCCGGTCGGGCTGAGCGCCTTTTGCGATCCGGCGAAAGTGCTGGTTGCGCAGGTGAAGACCCAGCTCGAAGCGCTTGGCGTGGCGGAAGAAACCCTGCGTGACGGGGCGATTCCGCTGGTCGTGATGGAACTGAGCCAGCCCTTGGGCCTGACCGCCGGGCGGCGCTTGCAGCTTGCGGCGAAGGACGGTGACACGACCGGGCTTTGCCTGATTTCCGAGGAGATGGGCAGCAACGCGGCCGAGACCCGCTGGCGCTGCGCGCCGGTTTTCGATGCAGAGGACTCGACTCTGATGGCGTGGGAAATTATTAAGAACAAAGCGGGAACATTAGGTGTCTGGCATGTTCGATGGGATAGGGCGTCGCGTCGTCTCGATGTGGTTTCCCCGGTTGGCGAGCGACCGGGTTCTGCGCGCGCATCCGGTTGACGGGCCGTTTGCCCTGACGCTGAAACAGAACAATGCCAACCGCATATATTGCCTCAATGCGCAGGCCGAGCGGCTGGGGCTGCACCGGGGCATGTCGGTGTCGGATGCGCGGGCGTTCTGCCCCGATTTGCAAAGCCGCCCGGCGGAGCCGCGGGGCGATATGCGATTCCTGCATGTGCTGCGCCGCTGGGCGACGCGTTATTGCCCCTGGGTCGGCCTTGAGGGCGATTCGGGGCTGGTGCTGGATATCACCGGGGCGGCGCATCTGTTCGGCGGCGAGGCGATGATGCTGTCGGATATGCGCCGGCAGCTTGCGCGGGGCGGGGTCTCGGGGCGGATCGGGCTGGCCGATACGCGGGGCGCGGCCTGGGCGCTGGCGCGCCATGGCGAGGGGTTGGCCGCGCCGGGCGAGCCGATGGCGGCGCTGGGCGCCTTGCCGGTGGCCGCGCTGCGGCTGGACGCGGGCACCGTCACGGCCCTGCAACGGCTGGGATTGCGCAGCATTGCCGAACTGGAGGGCACGGCGCGCGCGCCGCTGGCGCGCCGGTTCGGGCCAGAGCCGCTGTTGCGGCTGGATCAGGCGCTGGGCCGCCAGCCCGAGCAGATCACCCCGTTGGCCGAGCCGCCTCATTACGGCGCGCGCATGACCCTGCCCGAGCCGATTGGCTTGCAGGGGGATGTGATGGCGGGCGCGGCGCGTCTGCTGGAACGGGTCTGCGAGAGGCTGAAGGCCCAGGAGGCGGGTGCGCGGGCGCTGTGCCTGACGCTGCGGCGGGTCGATCAGGAGGCGCAGAGCGTGGAATTGCGGCTGGCGCGCCCGCTGCGCGACCCGGCCCGCATCCTGCCGCTGTTCGAGCGCGGCGTGAGCAAGGTGGAAGCGGGTTACGGGATCGACCAGATGCGGCTGGAGGCGACGCGGGTCGAGCCGTTGCCGGTGCAGCAGGTGAGCCATGTTTCGCCCGACAACCGGGCGCGGCTGGATGATCTGGTCAGCCGTCTGGGCACCCGGATCGGGCTGGAGAATATCCGCCGCTTCCTGCCCGCCGACAGCCATATTCCCGAGCGTGGTTTTATCGTCGCCCCGGCGGCTTACAGCCGGCCGGAGGGGCCTTGGGTCAGTCTGCGCCCGCGACCATTGCGCCTGTTTGCGCCCGAGCCGATCGCGGGCAGCGGGCCGCGCCCGCCGCAGCAGTTCCGCTGGCGGCGGATGCGGCTTGTGACGGCGCGGGCCACGGGGCCGGAGAGGATCGCGCCGGAATGGTGGCTGGAGGATGACAATTGGCGCGCGGGCTTGCGCGATTACTGGCATGTGGAGACCCGGCAGGGGCGGCGGCTGTGGCTGTTTCACACGCCCCAAAGGCCGGGCTGGTTCGTGCAGGGGGAATTCGCATGAGTTATGCGGAACTCTGCGTGACCACGAATTTCACCTTTCTGACCGGCGCGTCGCATCCCGAGGAGATGGTGACGCGCGCGGCGGAACTGGGGCTGGAGGCGGTTGCCATCACCGACCGCAATTCGCTGGCCGGTGTGGTGCGGGCTTATGCTGCACTCAAGGCGTTGCGCAGGGAGGCGGACGAGGCCGCGATACGGATACGCTCGCAGCACCGGATCGACCCCTGTTCGCGTCAGGAGGTGGGGCAGGCGACGCCGATCGCACGGCCAGAGGCACCGCGCCTGCCGCGATTGATCACGGGGTGCCGTCTTGTGTTGCGCGACAGCCCGGTGGAGTGGCTTGCGCTGCCCTGCGAAAGGGCTGGGTATCAGCGACTGACCCGGCTGTTGACGCTGGGCAAGCGGCGGGCCGGGAAGGGGGAGTGCCATCTGGACCTGGCGGATCTGCTGGAGGGCTGCGCGGGGATGATCCTTGTGGCGCTGCCGCAGGGGCGGCTGTCGGGCGTGCTGGGGCCTTTGCAAAAGATGCAGCGGCGGTTTCCGGGGCATGTGTTTCTGGGGGCCGCGCCGCGTTATGACGGGTCGGATCAGGCGTATCTGCGGGCCTGTGCGCGGCTGGCGCACCGGGCCTCGGCGCCGATGGTGGCGGTGGGCGATGTGCTGATGCACAGGGCCGCGCGCCGCCAGTTGGCGGATGTGCTGACCTGCATGCGCGAGCATATCACCATTGACGAGATCGGCACCCGCGCGCTGCCCAATGCGGAGCGGCGTCTGAAGGGGCATGACGACATGGCGCGGGTGTTTCGCGATCATCCCGCCGCGTTGCGCCGCACGCTGGAGATCGCCGCGCGGTGCAGTTTCTGCCTAAGCGAGTTGAGCTATGAATATCCCGACGAGATGTCCGAAGGCGAGACCCCCCAGGCGCGGCTGGACAGGCTGGCACGCGAGGGGGTGAAGCGGCGATATCCGTGCGATGATGCGCCCGAACGGGTGCATGCGCTGTTGGAAAAGGAGCTGAAACTGGTCGGGGAGCTGGGGTTTGCGGCCTATTTCCTGACCGTGCACGATATCGTCTGTTACGCCCGTTCGCGGGGCATCCTGTGCCAGGGGCGCGGCTCGGCGGCGAATTCGATCCTGTGTTACCTGTTGGGGATCACCGATGTCGGACCAGACCAGATCGCCATGGTGGTCGAGCGGTTCATCTCGAAATACCGGGGCGAGCCGCCCGATATCGACGTGGATTTCGAGCATGAGCGGCGCGAGGAGGTGATCCAGTGGATTTATGAACGCTATGGCCGTCACCGGGCGGGGCTGTGCGCCACGGTCATTCATTTCCGCAGCCGGGCGGCGATCCGGGAGGTGGGCAAGGTGATGGGCCTCAGCCAGGACGTGACGGCCAACCTGTCGGGGCAGATCTGGGGCATGTCGAATGGCGGGGCGGAGCCTGAGCGGATCCGGGAGCTGGGGCTTGATCCCGAAGATCGCCGTCTGGCGCAGACCATCCGGCTGATCGGCGAAATCATCGGCTTTCCGCGGCATCTGTCGCAGCATGTGGGCGGGTTCGTCATCACGCGGGGGCGGCTGGATGAACTGTGCGCGATCGAGAACGCGGCGATGGAGGATCGCACCGTCATCGAGTGGGACAAGGACGATATCGACACGCTGGGCATTCTCAAGATCGATATCCTGTCGCTGGGGATGCTGACCTGTATCCGCAAGGCCTTTGACCTGCTCGAGCGTCACGAGGGCCAGCGCATGACCATCGAGAGCGTTCCGCAGGAGGACCCGGCGACCTATGAGATGCTGCAACGGGCCGATGCGGTGGGCGTGTTCCAGGTGGAAAGCCGCGCGCAGATGAATTTCCTGCCCCGGATGAAGCCTGCGACCTTCTATGACCTGGTGATCGAGGTGGCCATCGTGCGCCCCGGCCCGATCCAGGGCGGCATGGTGCAGCCCTATATCAGGCGGCGCCAGGGGCTGGAGCACCCCGAGCCCTTTGGTAATGCGCTGGAAGAGGTGACGCGGCGCACCCTTGGCGTGCCGCTGTTTCAGGAACAGGCGATGCAGATCGCCGTGGTCGGGGCCGGGTTCACGGCCGAAGAGGCCGACCATCTGCGCCGCTCGCTGGCCTCGTTCCGGCGGATGGGCACGATCGGCACGTTCCGGGACAAGTTCATCGCCGGGATGCTGGGCAATGGCTACAGCCAGGCGGTGGCGGAGCGCTGTTTCGACCAGATCGAGGGCTTTGCCGATTACGGTTTTCCCGAAAGCCACGCGGCGGCGTTTGCCATGCTGGCCTATGTCTCGGCCTGGCTGAAATGCCATCATCCGGCGGTCTTTGCCTGTGCGCTGCTGAATGCGCAGCCGATGGGGTTCTATGCGCCTGCCCAGATCGTGCGCGATTTGCGCGAGCATCATGTGGAGGTGCGGCCGGTCTGCGTGAATGCGAGCGGCTGGGACAACCTTTTGGAGCGGCGCGCCGACGGGCGGCTGGCGCTGCGGCTGGGGTTTCGCCAGATCAAGGGTTTGCGCGAGGAGGATGCGGGCTGGATCGTCGCGGCGCGCGGCAATGGTTATCGCGATCCCGAGGCGGTCTGGCTGAGGGCCGGGGTCGCGCCCGCGGTGCTGGCGCGGCTGGCCGAGGCGGATGCCTTTGCCGATATGGGGCTGACGCGGCGCGATGCGCTGTGGCAGGTGAAGGCGGTGCGCGGGCAGGCGCCGCTGCCGCTGTTCAATGATCCGATCGACGGCGAGGCGATCCGCGAGCCGGTGGTCGAGCTGCCGGCGATGCATCTGGGCGAGGAAGTGGTGGAGGATTACGTCTCGACGCGGCTGACGCTGCGGGCGCATCCGATGGAGATCCTGCGCCCGGCGATCCCTGACCTCACGCCGCATGAGCGGCTGGCGACCACGCCGCTGAAACAGGTGAGCGTCTGCGGGCTGGTCATCACGCGCCAGCGGCCCGGCACCTCGTCGGGGGTGATCTTTCTGACGCTGGAGGATGAGACCGGGGTGTCGAATATCGTGGTCTGGCCAAGGATATACGAGCAGTTCCGCCGGGTCGTGATGGGGGGGCGGCTGTTGCGGGTGCGCGGCTATCTTCAGCGCGAGGGCATCATCGTGCATGTGATCGCGCAGCAGGTCGAGGACTTGTCGCCGCGCCTGTCGGAACTGGGGCATCCGCTGGACGAGGCGGTCGGCGTCACCCGCCCCGAGACCGATGACGCGCCCCGCCCGGCGCGCTATCCGCCACGCGCGCGCCATCCGCGCGAGCAGGCCAAGCGGCTGTTTCCGAGCCGGGATTTTCATTGATGAGATGGCGAGGCCGGAGCGCGGATCGCCCCGGCCCGGCCACCCGCTTACATCGCCGCGCGAAACAGCGCGGTCAGGTTCTCTTCGGTCAGTTTCATCGGATTGCCGCCGCAGGACGGGTCCTTGATCGCACCCTTGACCAGATCGGGAATGGCGGCTTCGTTCACGCCAAGCGCGGCCAGCCCCTTGGGCACGCCAAGGCGATCATTGAAGCTGTCGACGAAGGCGCGGAAGCCTTTGTAGCCGCCTTCGATCCCCAGATAGCCCGTGGCGCGGTCGAAGCGCCCGGCGATCATCGGTTCATTCAGGTCCAGAACGGCGGGCATGCAGACGGCGTTGGTGGTGCCGTGATGGGTGTTGAAATGCGCCCCGATGGGATGGCTCATGGCATGGATCGCGCCGAGCCCCTTCTGAAAGGCGGTGGCGCCCATGGCGGCGGCGCTCATCATCTGGGCGCGGGCCTCGATATCGGTGCCGTCCTCATAGGCGCGCGGCAGGTATTCGACCACCAGCCGCATCCCTTCGAGCGCGATGCCCTGGCTCATCGGGTGGTAATGCGGCGAGGAGAACGCCTCGACGCAATGGGCGAAGGCGTCAAGCCCGGTCCCGGCGGTGATGGGGCGCGGCATGCCGACGGTCAGTTCGGGGTCGCAGATCACCACGGCGGGCAGCATCCTGGGATGGAAGATGATCTTCTTCTCGTGGGTTTCGGAATTGGTCAGCACGCCCGCGCGGCCCACTTCGGAGCCGGTCCCGGCGGTGGTGGGCACGGCGATGATCGGCGCGATGGCGTCGGCATCGGCGCGGGTCCACCAATCGCCGATATCCTCGAAATCCCAGACCGGGCGGGTTTGGCCGGCCATGAAGGCCACGCATTTACCCAGATCGAGCCCCGAGCCGCCGCCAAAGGCGATCACGCCGTCATGGCCGCCCGCCTTATATGCGGCGACACCGGCGGCGAGGTTGGTTTCATTGGGGTTGGGATCGACTTCGGAGAAAAGCCCGGCATCAAGCCCGGCCGCGCGCAGGATGTCGAGCGCCTGCGCGGTGATCGGCAGCCCGGCAAGCCCGCGGTCGGTAACGAGCAGGGGTTTGGTGATCGAGGATTGGCGGCAGGCGTCGGGCAGTTCCGCGATGCGGCCTGCGCCAAAGCGGATGGCGGTCGGATAGGACCAGTTTGCGGTGAGGCTCATGATGTGACCTTCTTGAGGTGGTAGGATTTCGGACGGGTGAGGTTGTGATAGCCGATGACCGAGAGCGCGCCGCCCCGGCCGGTGCTTTTGCAGCCGGTCCAGCAGAGCGCCGGGTCAAGGTAGTCGGCCCGGTTCATGAAGATGGTGCCGGTCTCGATGGCGTCGCCGATCCGCGCCGCGCGCGCGGCGTCGGCGGTCCAGAGCGAAGCGGTAAGGCCAAAGGGGCTGTCATTCATCAGCGCGATCGCCTCGGCATCGTCGCGCACCGGCATGATGCCGACCACGGGGCCGAAACTTTCGTCGCGCATGACGCGCATCTCGTGGCTGACGCCGGTCAGGATCTGGGGTGTCAGGTAGGTGCCCCCGTCATCCTGCGGAAAGGTGTCGATATGGGCGGTCGCCCCGGCGGCGCAGGCCTCGGATATCTGGGCGCGCACCTCGGCGGCGAAACGGGCATTGGCCATCGGGCCGATGGTGGTTTCGGGGTCGAGCGGGTCGCCCAGCTTGTAGCCCCTGACGATGGCCAGGGATTTTTCCAGGAAAGCGTCGAACAGGCTTTCGTGAACATAGATGCGTTCGATCCCGCAGCAGCACTGGCCCGAGTTGAACATCGCGCCGTCGATCAGCGTATCGACCGCCGCGTCGAGATCGGCATCTTCCATCACATAGCCCGGATCCTTGCCGCCAAGTTCCAGCCCGAGCCCGGTGAAGGTGCCCGCGGCGGCCTGTTCCATCGCCTTGCCGCCGCCCACCGAGCCGGTGAAGTTGACGAAATCGAAGCAGCTTTGCGAGATCAGTTGCGACGTCGTGTCGTGATCGAGAAAGACATTGCGGAACACGTCTTCGGGCACGCCCGCGTCATGGAAGGCACGCGCCATGCGTTCGCCCACCAGCAGGGTTTGTGTGGCGTGTTTCAGCACCACCGCGTTGCCCGCGATCAGCGCCGGGGCGACGGTGTTGATCGCCGTCATGTAAGGATAGTTCCAGGGCGCAACCACGAAGACCACCCCATGCGGCACGCGCCGGATATAGCGGTGGAAGGTCGCGTCATCCGAGATTTCGATATCGGCCAGCCCCTCATGGGCGATTTCGGCCATGTAGGACGCACGTTCGTTGAAGCCGCCGAATTCGCCGCCATAGCGGATGGGGCGGCCCATCATCCGGGCCAGTTCGGGGACGATCTCGTCGTTCATCTCGCCGATGGCGGCGACACCGGCCATCACAAGGTCGATGCGGTCCTGAAGCGGGCGCGCGGCCCAGTCGGCCTGCGCGGCGCGGGTCTTGGCGATGGCGTCGCGGGCGGCGGAGGCCGAGAGGGTTTCGCGGGTGGCGAAAACCGATCCGTCGATCGGCGATGTGCAGGTCAGGGTGGTCATGCGAGTCCTTTGGGGATCAGGCGCGTTCAAAGCCGCGCTGGATTTCGTAATCGGTGACGGTGCGGTCGAAGTCTTCCTGTTCGACTTCGGCGGCGCGGGTGTAGTGATCGACGACATCGTCGCCAAGCGCGCGCCGCAGCATGGCGGAGTTGCGGAAGGCCCCCGTGGCGGCGCCAAGCGTGTAGGGCACCTCGGCCACGTCATCCATGCTGTAGAGATCGCCCTGGACCGGCGCGGGGAGGTCGAGCTTCTCTTCGATGCCGGCAAGCCCGGCGGCAAGCTGGCCCGCGCAGGCGAGATAGGGGTTCATGTCAGAGCCGGGAATGCGGCATTCGATGCGCACGCCCTTGGTATTCTCGCCCACAAGGCGGAAACCGGCGGTGCGGTTGTCCACGGACCAGGCGGATTTGGTGGGGGCGAAGGTGCCGGGGACGAAGCGCTTGTAGCTGTTGATATAGGGCGCCATCAGCAACATGCAGTCGGGGGCGTATTTGAGCAGGCCGGCAACGTAATGGCCCATGGTCCTGGATATGGCATAATCGCCGTTGGCGTCATGAAAGACATTGGCCCCGTCGGCAAAGAGCGACTGGTGGATATGGGCGGCGCTGCCGACCTTGTCGGCGCGCCATTTGGGCAGGAAGGTCGCCGCATGGCCATGCTGGTGGGCGATTTCCTTGACGGCGTGCTTGGCCAGGATGTGTTGGTCGCAGGCGGTGAGCGCATCGCCGTAGCGGATATTCAGCTCTTCCTGGCCGATCTCGGCCTCGCCCTTCGTGTTCTCGACCGGGATACCCATGGCATAGAGCGCGTTGCGCAGCGGGCGCATGACATGTTCTTCGCGGCTGGTGAACTGGATCGAGTAGTCCTGATTGTATTTCACCAGCGTCTCGAGGTCGCGATAGCCGCTGGCGCGGATCTCGTCATAGCTTTTCATGAACAGGAAGAATTCCAGTTCGGTCGCCATCATCGGGGTGAAGCCCAGGGCTTCGGCGCGCGCCACCTGTGCCTGAAGCACCTGGCGGGGCGAATGGGGGACCGGTGCGTGGTGATGGTGATCGAGATAGTCGCACAGCACCATTGCCGTGCCTTCAAGCCAGGGCACCGGGCGCATGGTGGCGAGGTCGGGTTTCATGACATAGTCGCCATAGCCCGAGGCCCAGCTTGTCGCCGCGTAGCCGTCCGGCGTCGCCATTTCGAGGTCGGTAGCCAGCAGATAGTTGCAGCAATGGGTTTCCTCATATGCGGTTTCGAGGAAATTCGAGACATGGAACCGCTTGCCGGTCAGCCGGCCCTGCATGTCCACGGCGCAGACCAGCACCGTGTCGATTTCGCCGCTTGCGGCCTTGGTTTTCAGCTCGTCCAGGGTCAGGGCAGCCATGTGCATTCGCTCCGTTCATACAAGGGGAGGGGGCCGGGAAGCGGCCCCCTCGGGTCAGTGTGGTGCCGGTTCAGGTGTAGCGGTAGGGGCGCCCCGCTTTTTCCATGTCGGCGTTGTATTGCTTGAAGATCTCCACGACCTTCGCCTTGGTTTCGGACTCGGCCGCGATCTCGTCCCAGAATTCGCGCGCCGCGGATTCGACCGTCGCCCATTCGGCATCGGGGATCGTGGTGAGCTTCATTTTCTCGCCGTGGACGCGCAGCCGCGCCTCGCCGCCCCAATACCACCACTGGCGATAGTAGTGCGACTGCTCCATGCAGGTCGCCAGCAGGAGTTGCAGGTCTTCGGGCAGTTCTTCCCAGCGCCCCATATTGGCGAAGAAATGGCCGACCCAGGCGCCGGAGATGTTGTTGGTGAGGAAGTAGTCGGTCACGTCGGCCCAGCCGACGGTGTAATCCTCGGTGATGCCCGACCATGCGATCCCGTCAAGTTCGCCGGTCTGCACGGCGACCTCGATGTCCTCCCAGGGCAGTGTCACCGGCACGACGCCGAACTGCGACAGGAAGCGGCCGGCGGTGGGGAAGGTGAAAACGCGCTTGCCCTTGAGGTCCTCGAGGCTGTGGATCGGGTCCTTGGTGGCGAAATGGCAGGGGTCCCAGGACCCGGCGCTGATATGCTTGACGCCGACCTTGGAATATTCCTCGTCCCAGATCTCCTTGAGGCCATACTGGTTGAACAGAACCGGCACATCGAGCGAATAGCGCGACCCGAACGGAAAGTAGCCGCCGAACACGGTGACTTCGGTGGGCGAGGCCATGGAGTCGTCGTCCGACTGGACCGCGTCGATGGTGCCACGCTGGAGGGCGCGAAAGAGCTCGCCGGTGGGGACCAGCTGATCGGCGTAGAAAAGCTCGATCTGCATGCGGTCGCCTGCGATCTTGTTGAAAGTGTCGATTGCGGGTTTCACCACATGCTCGGCCAGGGCGGCGCCGGCATAGGTCTGCATCCGCCATGTGATGGTGGATTGCGCGATGGCCGGGGCGGCCAGCGGGGTTGCGGCGATGCCGATACCGGCGCTTTTGAGGAACTTGCGTCTTGTCGTGGTCATTTTCTTTCTCTCCTTGTTATGGTTCGGCCCCGTTGGGCGAGGCTTCTTCTGGGTTATTTTCCGTAGACGTAGTTGGGCAGCCAGAGCGCGATCTGCGGGAACAGCATTACCAGCGCCAGCGCCCCGGCCATCACCGCCACGAAAGGAACGATCGAGCGGTAGATGTCGCGCAGGCGGATTTCGGGCGGGGCCATGGCGCGCATCAAAAAGAGGTTATAGCCGAAGGGCGGGGTCATGTAGGCGATCTGCGTCGTGATCGTGTAGAGCACACCATACCAGATCAGATCGAACCCCAGCGCCCCCACCAGCGGAACGTAAAGCGGCGCAACGATGACCAGCATGGCGGTATCGTCCAGAAACGTGCCCATGATGATGAAGCTGAGCTGCATCAGGATCAGGATGCCCCAGGGGCCAAGGCCAAGCTGTGCGGTGAACAGGTCTTCGATGGCGCGCACCGCGCCCAGCCCGTCGAAGATCGCGCCGAAACCGAGGGCGGCCAGGATGATCCACATGAACATGCAGGAGATGGCCAGCGTGCTGCGCACCGATTTCTCGAACACGTCGCGGGTCATGCGCCCCTTGAGGACCGCCGCCAGAAACGCCGTCACCGCGCCGATGGCCGAGCTTTCCACCAGCGAGGTCCAGCCCTTGACGAAGGGCACCATCATCGTGGCGAAAATCACCAGCGGCAGAAGACCCGCACGCAGGAGGCGCAGTTTCTCGGAGAGGGGGACGTTGCGTTCTTCCTTAGGCAGGACCGGCCCCAGTTCGGGCTGAATGCGGCAGCGCAGCCAGATGTAAAAGATGAAGAGCGTCGCCATCATCAGCCCCGGCACCACGCCGGCCAGCCAAAGCTGCCCGACCGGCTGGCGCGCGATCATCGCATAAAGCACAAGCACCACAGATGGCGGCACAAGGATACCCAGTGATGACCCGGCCTGGATCACGCCGGTCACCATCAGCTTGTCGTAGTTGCGCCGCAAAAGTTCTGGCAGGGCGATGGTGGCACCGATCGCCATGCCCGCGACCGAAAGGCCGTTCATCGCCGAAATCAGCACCATCAGCCCGATCGTGCCGATGGCCAGCCCGCCGCGCACTGGCCCCATCCAGACATGGAACATCTTGTAAAGGTCGTCCGCGATGCGGCTTTCCGAGAGCACGTAGCCCATGAAAATGAACATCGGCAGGGTCAGCAGCGGATACCATTTCATCAGCTTCATCGCGGCGGAAAACGGAATTTCGGCGCCGCCCGTGCCCCAGAGCATCAGCCCGGCCATAGCCCCGACGAAGCCGATGGCGCCGAACACGCGCTGTCCGGTCATCAGCATCAGCATCATGCCGGAGAACATGACAACGGCGATGAGTTCCTGGGACATCAGACCTCCACTCCACGGATACGACCGAGATCGCGGAAGAATTCCGCCAGACATTGCAGGATCATCAGGAACACCCCGACGCACAGAAGCACCTTGATCGGCCATATCTTGGGCCGCCAGGCGGTTGAGCTGACCTCGAGATAACCCAGCATGTCACCTGCGGCGCCCGGTCCCTGGGTGACGAAGGTCACCAGAAGATCCCAGAAGAACTGAAACGGCTCCATGCCGAAATAGCCCAGCGAATAGGCGGTCGAACTGACCGCGCCGTAAAGCAGGATGCCAAGGTAGAAGACCAGGAAGAAGATCGTGAAGGCATCGACCGAGGCCTTGGTGCGGGGCGACCATTCGCCATAGAAAAGGTCCATGCGCACATTCGAGCCGAGCTGGATCGAATAGGGCCCGCCGAGGATGTAATAGGCCACCATCACGAATTGCGCGGTTTCCAGTGTCCAGAGCGATGGTGTGAGGAAGGTCTTGGAAACCGACGACCAGAGCAGCACGCCGATCAGCGCGAAGATCAGATACATCGCGATCCGCCCGATGAAGCGGTTCAGCCCGTCGATCACACGGATATAGGCCAGCATCGCCTTAGGCATCACTTTGCTCCTGAAGGCCAAGATGCGCGAGGGCGGGGCGCAGAAGGGTGGCCAGCTCCTGCGCCATTGCGCGTTCGTCGGCCGGGGTGGTCAGCAGGTCGTTGCGCAGTTCGATCATCACGTTGGGCAGATCGTTTTGCAGCCCGTGCAGGCGCAGCGTGTGGGTTACGCCGTCGGCAGGGCCATAGGGAGCGTTGCGCGCGATACGGCGGTGCGGCAGGCGGTGGGCCTCGGCCAGCATGGAATCGGCCAGGCGGCTGTCATCGTCATGCAGGATGCCGATCTCGACCGGGCGCGGCGTGCCGAACCAGAGCGGTGTGAAACTGTGCATCGTGATGAGCGCAAAGGGCGTGCCTTGCGCCTTGCGCCGGGTCAGAAGGTCGGTGACTGCTTCGGTAAATGGGGCATAGACGGTGTGGACGCGTTCGGCGCGATCATCGTCGGACAGGGCCGCGTTGCCGGGGATGGCGATGGTTTCGCTTTTAGCAGGCATGGCGCTGGGCGCATCGGGCGGGCGGTTGCAATCATAGACCAGGCGCGACACGCGCCCCGCGATCAGCGGCGCATCGAGCGCCTTGCTCAGCAGGCGGGCCACAGCTTCGGCGCCGGGATCCCAGGCGGCGTGGCTGGCGCGCGCGGCGGCATCGAGGCCCAGCCCGTCATAACGCGCGGGGATGTGGTTGGAGGCATGTTCGCAGATGATTACCGCCGGACCCGTGCCCGTGGCATTCATCACGTCAAAGGCCGGTTTGGCGGTTTTGGCCACGGTCGTCCCCCTGTAATTGGAAAAACCTTTCCACGCAGGAATATTTATGTCAATAATTTTCCAGTGGCTTGGTGGGGGGCGTCGCTCTCGTGCTTGCACACCGGAGATATTGCACAAAAAACAGCCAGATGAGGCCCCGCTTTTGACTGACCGCGAGCCCACCGGAACACCCCCTCAGACGTCAGCGAAAGTCACGGTGCGCCAGCTGATCCGCAAGCATTACCCGCAGCTGACGCAGTCGGAACGCAAATTCGCCAATGCGCTGGTCGAGGATTATCCCGGCGCCGGGCTGGCGACGATCACGCTGGCGGCGGCGGGCGCGGGGGTGTCGACGCCGGTGGTGGCGCGGATGGTGCAGAAGCTGGGTTTCAAGGGCTATCCGCAGTTCCATCAGGCGTTGCTTCAGGAGTTGCAGGCCAAGGTCTCGGGTCCGACCGCGCGGCGCGCAGTCTGGGCCTCCGAGGCGCCGGAATCGCATATGCTCAACCGGTTCGCCGATTCGGTGACGCAGAACCTGAGCCAGACCTTTGCCAATATCGACTCGCTGCAATTCGACACTGCGGCGCGGCTTTTGGCGGGCGAGGCGGGGCTATATGTGGTGGGGGGGCGGATCACGCGGTCATTGGCGGAATATGCCTTTACGCATTTCCAGGCGATCCGTGAGGGCGTTGTGCATCTGACCTCGTCGCCCGCGACATGGCCGCATTACGTGCTGGACATGGTCGAGGGCGATACGCTGCTGATCTTTGACGTGCGTCGCTATGAGGAAAACCTGTTGCGGCTGGCCAATATCGCGGCCGAGCGCGGGGTAAGGGTGATCCTGATCACCGATCAATGGGCCAGCCCGGTGGCCGGTGTCGCCGAGATCACCTTCAATTGCTGGGGCGAGATCCCGTCGGCCTGGGATTCCAACATCGCCACGCTGTCGCTTCTGGAGGCGCTGATCGCCGCCACGCAGGAGGAACGCTGGCCAGATGCGCGCGAGCGGTTCGAGCGGCTGGACCGCCTGTTCGAATTGACCCGGCTGTTTCGCAAGCCCTGAGCGGGCGCATCGGCGGAATCGGGCGCAATCCGAAAAGATGACTCCCAAAGGTCGATTTTATCGAACCGGTTTGTTAACGTCCTCGTGATCCGGTCGTGATCGGCAATGCGCGGAATTAGCCGCGCGCATCCAAATCGCCCCATCGGAGCCAAGGAGGTCGCTGTGTCGCATGACGAAGCCACCGAATCGGAGCCGTCCGCCCCATGGCGCGGTCGCAAGGGTGAGGTGGTGGCGTTCCTGCTTCTGGCCTTTGGCGTCTGGCCCATTGTCGCCGTGATGGTGGTGGGCGGATACGGATTTCTTGTCTGGATATATCAGATTCTGACCGGCCCGCCGGGGCCGCCGGGGCATTGACGGATATGCATGATGCAACCGCCATATCGCGCCGCCAGCTTCTGAGGGGAAGGCCCCGGCCTGAACCGTTCAGGCCGCGCCCGCCGGCAATCAGTGCGGAGTCGCTGGCGTCCTGCACATCCTGCGGGCTGTGCGTGGATGCCTGCCCGCAAGACATTCTGGAGGTCGCGCCCGATGGCGTGGCGCTGACGCCTGGCGCCGGGGAATGCACCTTTTGCGGCGCCTGTGCCGATGCCTGCCCCGAGCCGGTTTTCAACGCCTCGGAGCGGATGGCGCATGTGGCGATGATCACCGACGACTGCCTGGTGCAGGCGGGCGTCACCTGCATGAGTTGCCGGGATGCCTGCCCGGAGGTGGCGATTTCGATGGAGCCGCGGATCGGTGGGCCTTTCCTGCCGCGTCTTGATCCGTCCACCTGCAGCGGTTGCGGCGCCTGCGCCGCCGCCTGTCCGGCCGATGCGATCCGCGCCGTTCCCCGCACCAATGAGGAGGAGGCCGAGGATGCCTGACGCACGCTGGCATGTGTCCTCTGCCGTCGTCAGTGTCGCGCAGGGCGCGATGGGGGCGGTGCGCGAAGGGCTGACGGCGCTTGAGGGCGTCGAGCTGCATGGCGGTGACGACACGCGCCTTGTGATCACGATCGAGGGCACAAGCACCGGAGAGCTGGGCGACCGGCTGACCGAGATCAACCTGATGCAAGGCGTTCTGGTGGCCAACATGGTCTTTGAACATGCCGAGGAAACGGAGGAAGACAGATGACCGTCGAACTCAATCGCCGTCAGCTTCTGAAGGCCCATGCGGCGGCGCTGGCCGCGTCGGCGGCGGGGCTGTCGCAGGAGGCGCTGGCGCAGCCCGTCCCCGGCGGGGTCGAGGCGCTGAAGATCAACTGGTCCAAGGCGCCATGCCGCTTTTGCGGCACCGGCTGCGGGGTCATGGTGGGCGTCAAGGAGGGTAAGGTCGTGGCCACCCATGGCGACATGCAGCACGAGGTCAATCGCGGGCTGAACTGCGTCAAGGGATATTTCCTGTCCAAGATCATGTATGGCGAGGACCGCCTGACGACGCCGCTGATGCGCAAGACCAATGGCGCATTCGACAAGAATGGCGACTTCGAGCCGGTGAGCTGGGACGAGGCGTTCGATGTCATGGCCGAGCGCGCCAAGGCGGTGCTGGCCGAGAAGGGGCCGGAGGGGATCGGCATGTTCGGTTCGGGCCAGTGGACGGTGATGGAGGGCTACGCCGCCAGCAAGCTGATGCGTGCCGGGTTCCGCTCGAACAACCTCGACCCCAACGCGCGCCATTGCATGGCCTCGGCGGCCGCCGCCTTCATGCGCACATTCGGCATCGACGAGCCGATGGGCTGTTATGACGATTTCGAACATGCCGACGCCTTTGTCCTGTGGGGGTCGAACATGGCAGAGATGCACCCGATCCTGTGGACAAGGCTGGCGGATCGCCGGCTTGGCACGCCGGGGGTGAAATGCGCGGTGCTGTCGACATTCACGCACCGGTCGATGGACCTTGCGGATATTCCGATCGTGTTCAAGCCTGGAACTGATCTGGCGATCCTGAACTATATCGCCAATCACATCATCCAGACGGGCCGCGTGAACGAGGATTTCGTCGCCAGGCACACCACCTTCATGAAGGGGCAGACCGATATCGGCTATGGTCTGCGCCCTGATGATCCGCAGGAGCTGGCGGCCAGGGGCGCGGGCAATGCGGGGATGATGGAGCCGACCGATTTCGAATCCTTCAAGGCGCATGTGGCGGATTACACGCTGGACTATGTCAGTGACCTGACGGGGGTCGAGCCGGGCTTCCTTGAGGAGTTGGCCGAGATCTATGCCGACCCCGACAAGAAGGTGATGTCGCTTTGGACCATGGGTTTCAATCAGCATGTGCGGGGCGTCTGGGCCAACCAGCTGGTCTATAATATCCACCTGCTGACCGGCAAGATTTCCGAGCCGGGCAATTCGCCCTTTTCGCTGACCGGCCAGCCATCGGCCTGCGGAACGGCGCGCGAGGTGGGCACCTTCTCGCATCGTCTTCCTGCCGATATGGTGGTCACCAATCCCGATCATGTCCGCCATGCCGAAGAGCTCTGGGGCGTGCCGCACGGGTTGCTGAATACCAAGCCGGGTTTCCATGCGGTCCAGCAGGACAGGATGCTGAAAGACGGCGTACTGAATTTCTACTGGGTGCAGGTGAACAACAATCTTCAGGCCGCGCCGAATTCCAAGAACGAGACCTATGAGGGCTATCGCAACCCTGACAACATGATCGTGGTATCGGATGCCTATCCGACGGTCACGGCGATGGCCGCCGATATCGTGCTGCCCGCCGCGATGTGGGTCGAAAAGGAAGGTGTTTATGGCAATGCCGAGCGACGCACCCATGCCTGGCATCAGTTGGTCGATGCGCCCGGCGAGTCGAAATCCGATCTCTGGCAGCTGGCCGAGTTCTCGAAGCGCTTCACCACCGACGAGCTTTGGCCCGAGGAGATTCTTGCGGCCAACCCTGCGTTTCGCGGCAAGACGATATTCGATGTGGTCTTCGCCAATGGCGAGGTCGACAAATACCCGCTTTCAGAGATGCGCGAGGAGTATCGCAACCACGAGGCCGAGGATTTCGGGTTCTACATCCAGAAGGGCCTCTTTGAGGAATATGCCGCCTTCGGGCGTGGGCATGGTCATGACCTTGCGCCATATGACACCTATCAGAGCGACGAGGTGCGCGGCCTGCGCTGGCCGGTGGTTGACGGTCAGGAAACCAAATGGCGTTTCCGCGAGGGGCATGACCCTTACGTGAGCCCCGGCCAGGATGTGGATTTCTACGGCAGGCCCGATGGCCGCGCGGTGATCCTGTCGGTGCCCTATGAGCCGCCCGCCGAGAGCCCGGACGATGAATTCGACATGTGGCTGGTGACGGGTCGGGTTCTGGAACACTGGCATTCGGGGTCGATGACCATGCGGGTGCCGGAACTTTACAAGGCGTTTCCGGGGGCCAAGGTCTTCATGAACGCGATCGACGCGCGCGAGCGCGGGCTCAATCAGGGGGTGGAGGTGCGGGTGATCTCGCGCAGGGGCGAGATCCGCAGCCGGGTCGAGACGCGCGGGCGAAACAGGATGCCGCCCGGCGTGATCTTCGTGCCCTGGTTCGACGCCAGCCAGTTGATCAACACCGTCACGCTGGATGCGACGGACCCGATCTCGAAACAGACTGATTACAAGAAATGCGCCGTGAGGCTGGAGGTCGTGTGATGAGACAGTTCCGCTTGCCGCTGATCCTTGGCGCCTGCCTTGCCGGGACATTGGTTCTGGCGCAGAACGTGCCCGAACTGTCCGGCCCGGCCAGTGACCCGATGGAGCCGGTCCCCGCCGCGCCGCTGGAGCAATATGTCACCGATGATGTGCGCCTGATGCGGGCCTATCCCGAGCAGCCGCCGATCATCCCCCATTCGATCGAGGGCTATCAGCTGTCGGTCAATGCCAATCGCTGCCTCTCCTGTCACAAGCGCGAGCATTCGATGGGGGCGGGTGCGCCGATGATCTCGATCACCCATTACATGACTCGTGAGGGGCAGATGCTGGCCGATGTCTCGCCCAGACGGTATTTCTGCACCCAGTGCCATGTGCCGCAGGCCGATACGGATGCGCTGGTGGGCAACAGTTTCACCGATATGTCGCAGATGGGCGCGGCCAGCGCCGGGAGCGACTGACATGCGCTGGATCATGCAACCCTTGCGCTGGTTCTGGAGGGTGCTCAAGACCCCGGCGGGGAGCCTGGGGCTGGGCTTTCTGACGCTGGGCGGTTTCATCGGGGGCGTCGTGTTCTGGGGCGCGTTCAACACGGCACTGGAATACACCAATACCGAGGCATTCTGCGTTTCGTGCCACGAGATGCGCGACAATGTCTTTGAGGAGCTTTCGCATACGGTCCATTTCTCGAACCGCTCGGGCGTGCGGGCGGGCTGCCCGGATTGTCATGTGCCGCATGACTGGACAGACAAGATCGCCCGCAAAATGCAGGCCTCGAAAGAGGTCTGGGGCACGATTTTCGGCACCATCAACACGCGCCAGAAATTCCTGGATCACCGGCTGACAATGGCCAAGCGGGAATGGGCGCGCCTGAAGGCGAATGACAGTCTGGAATGCCGCAACTGTCATTCGGAGCTGGCGATGGATCTGTCGCGCCAGGCGCCGCGTGCCGCCGAGATCCACACCAAGTATCTGTTGACGGGCGAGCGCACCTGCATCGATTGCCATAAGGGCATCGCCCATGAACTGCCCGATATGACCGGCGTCGAGCCGGGTTGGACAGTGGACGAGGACTTGCAAGGCACGGCGCATCCCGGTCCCCGCGGCGCGGAGGAGGTTCAGAGCCACCTCATGCAGGCGGCACCGGGTTGACGCCGATGAGCCCCGCGTGAACGCGGTGCGGCGGGGCGCTGTCGGGTGTGGGCGTGGCGGTCAAGAGGATGTCCGACCAGCATGGATGCGGCGCGCAAAACTGTCCAACCCGGCGGGCATAGCGATCAATGTCTTTGCGCTGAGTTCGTCGATACGATGCCGACGGGCAAAAAGATAATCATCCATGTATGCGTTTGGTTGGGTCCAATGCTCGGACGGGAATTGTTCGATTTCCCTGATCGTGAAAGAGCGATCAAACCAACCCATGATCCACGCTCCCCGGCAGTCGGATCACGACCATGCGCGCAGGAAACAGGAAACCCGCCGCACCCGTCGCGCCAGGCCCATCAAACAACAAAGACCCCGAGCCGGAATGTTTCACTTTTGGTCCCGTCCTTTCCCAAGTGTTTGCATTCCGAAGCTGCGTGGTGGCGGGAGTCTGTCCAAATCCATTGGCTGTACCGTCGGGAATATCCATTGAAGCCGACGTCGTGGTCAAGAGAGTGATCTGCCCCAAAAATTGCTTTTATGAGCACCGATTTCACGCATCTGTCACAGTTTATGCTCATAGGAGCACGTGGGGGATGTCAAATGAACAGGCAAGCGGCAATTCTTGAAACAGCGCAGGCCCGAGGCCGGGTGATGGTGGACGAGCTGGCAGAACTTCTGCGCGTCTCGGCTCATACTGTGCGGCGTGATATCAACGCGCTTTGCGAGCAGGGCAAGCTGCGTCGTCTGCACGGCGGGGCGGCGTTTATAGAAGGCAGTTTGAACCTGCCCTATTCGGCGCGCAGTTCTCTGAACGTGGCGGCTAAGCAGCAGATCGCGGCGCATGTGGCGCATTTGATCCCCGATGGTGCAACGCTGTTCTTCTCGATCGGCACAACGCCGGCTGTGGTGGCTGCCGCCCTTGCCGAACGCGAGGGGCTGACGGTGATTACCAATAACCTGAACGCGGCCATGGCACTTTCTGAGGCACCCGATGCGCGTATCATCCTGCCCGGAGGAGAATTGCGACTGCCGGATCGGGACATTCTCGGACCTCAGGCGCTGGAGATGTTCACCGCCTATCGCGCTGACTTTGCGATCTTTGGCGCAGCCGGGATCGACAGCGACGGGGCGCTGATGGATTTTAATGCGCCTGAAGTCAGGATGCGGCAGACCGCGCGGAATAATGCGCGCCAATCCGTTCTGGTGGCGGATCGGTCGAAATTCGGACGACTGGCCCCGGCGGTTGGTGGGCATCTGGGCGAGGCCGATATGGTCGTGATCGAGGCGCGGCCCGGCGCGGCCTTTGAAGCGATCCTGGATCAGCTTGGGGATCGGCTCGTGGTGACGGGGGAGGGGGCATGACTTTCCTGCAGATCGATGGCCTGACCCGGCAATGGAACGGACAGGGCGGTGTGTGCGATATCAGCCTGTCGCTGCCGCAGAGCGCTTTTCTGTCGATCCTTGGCCCCTCGGGTTGTGGCAAATCCACCCTGCTGCGTCTGATCGCAGGGCTGGAACAGCCGCAGTCGGGACGTATCGTGATTGACGGGCGCGACGTGACCGCGTTGCCGGCCGCTGAGCGTAACCTGTCGATGGTGTTTCAGTCTTACGCGCTCTTCCCGCATCTGAGCGTCGCCGATAACGTGATCTTCGGCCTCAATGTGCGGCGGGTCGCGCGCGCGGAGCGTAACCGGCGTCTGGCCGAGGTGCTGGCCATGACCGGACTCGAGGGGCTGGAGCGGCGCAAACCGTCCGAGCTGTCGGGCGGGCAGCGGCAGCGTGTAGCGCTGGCGCGTGCGGCGGTGGCTGAGCGCCCGCTTTGCCTGATGGATGAGCCCTTGTCCAATCTCGACGCCAAGCTGAGGCATTCGGTGCGTCGCGACATCCGCGTGCTGGCGCGCAAGCTGAAACTGACAGTGGTGTATGTGACCCATGATCAGGGCGAGGCAATGAGCCTGTCGGACCGGGTGATCCTGATGCAGGATGGCAGGATCGAACAGATCGGCACGCCCGCCGAGCTATATGAGCGGCCCGCCACCACATTTGCCGCGCGCTTTGTTGGCGAACCGCCGATGGCGCTGATTGACGGGGCGGCGCTGGGACAGCGCGACGGCGTCACCATCGGCCTGCGCCCTGAGCGCATCAGCCTTGCCACAGCGGGTCGCGGCGATTTCGACGCGGTGGTCGAGGATATCGAGTTTCTTGGCGGCGAGACGCGGCTGGCGCTCGGGCATTCGGCCTGCGATGGGCTGGCCGCGGTCCTGCCCGGCCCAATGCGTCACGCGACAGGTCAGACTGTCGGTGTGCTGATCCCGCAAGAAAACCGGCTCCTTTTCAACTCCGTTACCGGAGTTCTGGAAAAGGAGCCGCAGCAGAATCCCGAGGCGCGCATTCGCCAAAATCCCGCGCCCGAGGATGGCCAAATGGCCCGCACTTCAACGCAACCTGTCAAAGAGGACCTTTCAAAATGACCCGTATGACTGCTGTATCCGCCATATTGGCGGCCTCCACTGCGCTCGTCAATCCGGCCGCGGCCGAGACCGAGCTGACCATGTATTACCCGATCGCCGTTGGCGGCGCGCTGACGGAAGTGGTGGACGATATCGTCGCCAAGTTCGAAGAGCAAAACCCCGACATTTCGGTCAATGCGATCTATGCCGGCAACTACGATGACACCCGGATCAAGGCGCTCGCGGCGCTGGAGTCGGGCGAGCCTGCGCAGTTGGCCGTGATGTTCTCGATCGACGCCTATGACCTCATCGAGCAGGATCTGATCGTGCCATTCGATTCCGTGCTCGAAACCGACGCGGAAAAGGCATGGCTTGACGGCTTCTATCCCGCGCTGATGGCCAACGGCCAGATCGAAGGCCAGACCTGGGGTGTGCCGTTCCAGCGATCGACCATCGTCGCCTATTACAACAAGGACATGTTCCGGGATGCGGGCCTCGACCCTGAACAGGCCCCGACGACTTGGGACGAGATGGTCGAGATGGGCAAGGCTCTCACCAATGAGGACCATTTCGGGCTTATGATCCCTTCGACGGGCTACCCCTACTGGATGTTCCAGGCGCTCGCGATCCAGAACGGCAAGGAGTTGATGTCGAACGACGGGCTGAGCACCAATTTCGATGACCCGAAGGTCGTGGACACGCTGGAATTCTGGAAATCGCTTTCGACCGAGCATGGCATCATGCCCGAGGGCACCGTTGAATGGGGCACATTGCGCCAGGCGTTTCTGGAAGGCGAAACGGCGATGATGTGGCACTCGACCGGGAACCTCACGGCGGTCAAGAACAACGCCGCGTTTGATTTCGGCGTCGCCATGCTGCCTGGCAAGGAGCGCCTCGGCTCGCCCACGGGGGGCGGCAACTTCTACCTCTTCAAGGACTCGACAGCCGAGGAGAAACAGGCGGCGCTTGAACTGATCAAGTTCATGACCGCGCCCGAGCAAGCCGCCGAATGGTCCATCGCCACTGGTTACATGGGCGTGTCACCCGCCGCTTACGAAACCGAGGCGCTCAAGGCCTACACGGCAGACTTCCCGCCCGCCTTGGTGGCGCGCGATCAATTGGAGCACGCGGTTGCCGAATTCTCGACCTTCGAGACAGCGCGTGTGCGCGATGGGCTGAACGCGGCAATCCAATCGGCACTGACCGGCGACAAGAGTGCGCAAGAGGCCCTGGAAGAGGCACAAGCCGCCGCGGAGCGCCAGTTGCGCGCGTACAAGTAAGACGGCGATGACAATGCAACGGGGGCGGTCTTTGGATCGGCCCCGTACCAGACGGGGCAGACCATGACACAGGCCTTCAACATCGAGCGCCGCCGCCGCGCCATCCACGGCTGGCTTTTGCTCAGCCCGGCACTGCTTATGCTGACGGCGTTTGCCTTTTACCCGTCGCTCGCCACACTGGTAACATCGCTCTGGTCCCGCGGCACCCGCCGCAACCCGTCTGAATTCGTCGGTCTGGAAAATTACCGCTACCTCTTTGACGACCCGACTTTCTGGCAGGTGGCGGGCAACAACCTGATCTATGCGCTGGTCACGATACCGGTCTCGATGATGCTGGCGTTGATGATGGCGCTTTGGGCGAATTCGAAACTCCCGGCGCGGAGTTTTATCCGCACGGCATATTTTACGCCTACCGTGTTGCCGATGATCGCGGCGGCGAATCTGTGGCTGTTCTTCTACACGCCGAGTTTCGGCATCCTGAACCAGATCGGTGCGGCCTTCGGGGCGGCTCCGGTCAATTGGCTGGGTCAACCCGAAACCGCGCTTTGGGCGATCTGCGTGGTGACGATCTGGAAAGAGGCAGGATTTTTCATGATTTTCTATCTCGCCGCCCTTCAGACCATCCCGCCCGATTTGAAAGAGGCCGCCGAGATCGAGGGGGCGAGCCGCTGGACCTACACGCGCCGGATCGTGCTGCCGCTCTTGATGCCGACCACGCTGTTCATCCTCGTCAATGCGATGATCAATTCGGTGAAACTGATCGACCACCTTTTCATCCTGACCAAGGGTGGACCGTCGGACAGCTCCAAGCTGATCCTCTATTACATATGGGAAAACGCCTTTGCCTATTTCGACAGGCCATCGGCTGCGGCGATGACGGTGCTGGTGCTTGCCCTGATGGGGGCACTGGCGGCTTTCCAGTTCCTCGTGCTCGACCGCCGGGTGCATTACCGATGATCCGGTATATCGAACCCGCCGCCGCGATCCTGCTGGCCATCCTCTGGATATCGCCGCTGGTCTTCGCGTTCTGGGCCGCGTTTCACGATGTGAGCGACGCGGTGAATTTCCGCCTCACGGCGCCGCTGACGCTCGACAATTTCCGCACCGCATGGGCGGGGGCGCCTTGGCTTGGCTATTTCCTGAACACTTTCGTACTGGTCACACTGATTTTGGCGGGGCAGTTCCTGCTTTGCACGCTGGCCGGGTTTGCTTTTGCCCAGACCGAATTCCGTGGGCGCGATGCGCTTTTCATCCTTGTGCTGATGCAGCTATTCATCCTGCCTGAGGTGTTGATCGTCGAGAATTACAGGGTCGCGGCCTCGCTGGGTCTGCTCGACAGCATTCTGGGCATCGGCGCGCCCTACATGGCTTCAGCCTTTGGCATCTTCCTGATGCGACAGGCTTTCAAATCGGTGCCCAAGGACCTGGACGAGGCCGCCCGCGTCGAGGGATGCGGTACATTGGGCGTGCTCTGGCGGGTCTATGTGCCCGCCGCACGGCCCACCTATCTGGCCTATGCGCTGGTCTCTGTGGCGACTCACTGGAACAATTTCCTCTGGCCGCTGATCGTGACCAATTCGCCCTCCACCCGGCCGCTGACCGTGGGCCTGTCGCTCTTCGGGGCGCCGGAGAGCGGCGTCGATATCGCGGTCATCTCGGCAGCCACGGTCATGGTGATTGCGCCGCTCTTGATTGGCTTCCTGATTTTCCAGCGCCAGTTTGTGCAGGCCTTTCTGACCGCTGGCGTGAAGTGAGAATACCATGACCCGCATCCTGCAAATCTCCGATCTGCACATTATGCCCGAAGGGCAACTTTTCCAAGGCGCCATCGATACCGCCGGGGCGCTGCGACAGATGCTGGCCGGGCTGGCGGGACTGCTGCCTTTCATCGGCCCGGTGGAGCGACTGGTGATTTCTGGAGATCTGACCGAAACGGGATGCCAGGGCGCCTATGACCGGCTGCGCGCGCTTATGACCGCGGCGCCGCTGCCCTGGCGCGCCATCCCGGGCAATCATGACAATCGTGAAAATCTGCGCGCCTTTGCCGCAAAGGCCGATTGGATGCCCGCTGCGGGGCCGATCAACTGGCGTGAGGATCTGGCCGATATCACCATCCTGGGTCTCGATACGCTGGTCGAAGGGGAGGCCCATGGCGCAGTGAGCGACGCAACACTCGCGTGGCTCGAGGCTACGCTGTGCGATCTGCGCCGCCGTCCTGTGCTGATCTTCATGCATCACCCGCCTTTCGAGACCGGCATATCCGCAATGGATGCCATCGGGCTTGATGCGAATCCGCATTTCGAGGCAATGCTTCGTGACCATGACGGTCCGGCGCAAATCGCCTGTGGCCATGTTCACCGAATGATGACGGGTCAGTTCGCCGGACGGCGGGTCGCTATCTCCCCTGGCACCTCTCATGCAATTGGCCTCGACCTTCAAAGTCATGGCGGGATCGAGTTCATACCCGGTCACTGCGGCGCAATTCTGCACGATATCGGGATTGGGAGCCGAACGCTGCTCATTTCCTCAGAGGATTTCCGTTGATGCAAAATGCTGCTGAAAATGATCCATGCGGTGTTTGTGCGACGAGGTGCGAAACCGAAGAAAGGCGCGTTGGTCAGCGTCAGAGAGCCATTCAAGCGCGCCGGGCACTGCTGAACAGGGCCGCAACCGCCGCCGATGCCGTGCGGGTCCGCTCGTCATCCGCCCGGCTGGTCAGGATGATCGGCACCTTCGCGCCCAGCACGATGCCCGCGGCCTCGGCCCCTGCCAGATACATCAACTGCTTGGCGATCATGTTGGCGGCTTCGAGATCCGGGGCAAACAGCACATCTGCCTGTCCGGCCACGGGGGAGGTGATGTGCTTGGTGGCCATCGCGCGCATGGAGACCGCATTGTCGAAGGCCAGCGGCCCGTCCAGCACCCCGCCGGTGATCTGACCCCGGTCCGCCATCTTGCACAGGGCACCGGCATCCACGGTGGATTGCAGGCGGCGCGTGATGGTCTCGACCGCAGACAGGATTGCCACCTTCGGCACATCGATCCCAATGGCCAAGGCCAAGTCTATGGCGTTCTGGATGATATCGGCCTTTGTCTCGAGATCAGGCGCGATGTTGATGGCCGCATCGGTCATGATCAGTGGCTTCTGATAGGTCGGGACGTCCATGACATAGACATGGCTCATCCGGCGCTCGGTGCGCAGCCCGCTGGTTTTGGACATGACTGCCGACATGATTTCGTCGGTATGCAGCGCGCCTTTCATCAATGCCTTGGCTTTGCCATCGCGCACCAGCGATACGGCCAGTTCCGCGGAGTCATGGCTGTGCTGCGCGTCGATGATCGTCACCCCGCCGAGATCGAGCAGATGCGCCTCTGCAACGGCCGCGACCCTCTCCTTTGGCCCGACGAGCACCGGGTCCAGAAGGCCCAGATCGCGGGCATGCAGCGCCCCGGCCAGCGAATCCCTGTCACAGGGATGGACCACGGCAGTCGGCAAAGGGTCCAGCGCTTGGGCGCGTAACAGCAGATCGCCATGCACTTCGCCCTGCTTGTGTAGCACCAGATCGGGCATGGTGACGCGGGGCCTGCGGATCTTGCGATCCGGCGCTATGACATGGGCCTGCCCGGTGATCACCGGCTTGCCGTCGCCGTTGGTGCAGGTGCAATCCAGCTTCAAGCGCCGCTTTTCCGTGTCCCGCTCCACGACTGTGACCCGCACGGTGACCGTATCGCCGATCCCCACCGGTTTGAGGAATTTCAGCGATTGCTCAAGGTAAATTGTGCCGGGGCCGGGCAACTGCGTGCCCAGCAGGTTCGAAATCAGGGCGCCGCCCCACATGCCATGGGCGACCACCTTGTGAAAGATGTCGCCCTCTGCGAACTCGCTGTCGACATGGGCCGGGTTCACATCCCCCGAGACCACGGCGAAAGCGTCGATATCCTGCGCGCTCAGGGTGCGGACCAGCTCTGCGGATTGTCCGACCGCGATCTCGTCGAAGGGGCGGTTTTCGATGAATGCCAGTGGATCGCACGGTTCAGACGACATGATGCCCCCCGTCGATGTAAGACGTGTTGCCCGTGACCGACCGGGCAAAATCGGTGACCAGACAGGCGGCCATGGCGCCCACCTCGTCAATCGTGGTCAGCCGATGCATGGGCGCGCGCGCCCTGGCGTCATTTATCAGCGTATCGAAATGGTCGATTCCCGAGGCGGCCCGGGTCTGCAAAGGCCCCGGTGACAGTGCATTCACGCGAATGTTCCTGGGTCCCAGCTCGACCGAGAGATAGCGTGTCGTGGCTTCCAGGGCGGCCTTGACCGGACCCATGACGTTGTAATTGTCCACGACCTTCTCGGCCCCGTGATAGGACACTGTCAGGATCGTGCCGCCGTCATGCATCAGCGGCTCGGCGCGTCTGGCCAGCCGGATCAGCGAGTGGACAGAGATATCCATCGCCAGCCCGAACCCCTCTTGCGAACAATCGACCACCCGCCCGTGAAGATCCTCGCGGGGACAGAACGCGATGGAATGCAGCAGGAAGTCCAGCTTGCCCCAGCTTTGTTCGATCCGGGAAAACACCGCGTCGGTCTGCTCGTGATCCGTCACGTCCAGCGGCAGGAACATATCCGCCCCGACAGACGTGGCGACCGGGTCCACGAATTTGCGCGCCTTGTCATTCTGGTAGGTGATGCACAATTCGGCACCGGAGGCCCGAAACGCCGTCGCACAGCCCGCGGCGATCGAGTGCTCGTTGGCGATCCCGACGATCAGCCCCTTCTTGCCCTTCAACAGGTGGTTTTCTGGCAACATGTTTCATTCCATCGTGACATATGTACCGGGCGCAGGCCCCAGCGACTTGGTGGTTTTCGGTGGCTTGATCTTTTCGCCCGACATGCCGGACAGCCATTGCGCCCATGCGGGCCACCAGCTGCCGTCTTTCAGAGTTGCGGCGGTGAACCAGTCCTCAGGTGTCAGCGCCTTGTGCGCATCGCCTGTGGTGTGAATGCGGAAATGACGTCGCGCATGACCGGGTTCCGACAGGACCCCGGCATTATGGCCGCCATTCGTCAGCGCGAATGTCACATCCGCATGACCGAGGTTGTGGATCTTGAACACGGATTTCCAGGGGGCGATGTGATCGGTTTCCGTACCCACGGCAAAGACCGGAACGCGAATGTCCCGCAGGGATACCGGGTGGCCGTCCACATGGTAGCGCCCGGCAGCCAAGTCGTTGTTCAGGAACATGTGGCGTAGGTATTCCGCATGCATTCGTGCGGGCATTCGCGTGCTGTCCGCGTTCCAGGCCATCAGATCATTCATCGGTGCATCGTCTTCGCCGAGCAGGAACTTGCGCACCATCTGCGACCAGATCAGGTCATTGGAGCGCATCATCTGAAAGGCGCTCATCATCTGCTCCGCGTCGAGATAGCCCTGCACCCGCATAAGGTCCTCCAGAAAGGAGACCCGGCTTTCATTGATGAACAGGCTCAACTCGCCTGGTTCGCTGAAATCGGTCTGGGCGGCCAGCAATGTCATGCTGGCGAGCCTGTCATCGCCGTCGCGCGCCATGGCCGCCGCCGCCATGGACAGCAATGTCCCGCCAAGGCAATAGCCCGCTGTATGGAGCTTTGCGCTGCCAGTGGCCTTGGTGATGTGATCTATCGCAGCGCGCGGCCCCTGGTCCAGATAGGTCTGCATGCCCAGATCGGCGTCTTCAGCCCCCGGGTTGCGCCATGAGATCATGAAGACCGTGAACCCGTGATCGGTCAGGTAACGCACAAGCGAATTGCCGGGGCTGAGATCCAGGATGTAGTATTTCATGATCCATGCAGGCACGATCAGGATGGGTTCCGGATGAACCGCGTCCGTGGTCGGGGCGAACTGGATCAGCTCGATCAGGTGGTTGCGGTAGACAACCTCGCCCTTGGACGTGGCCACCTCTTTGCCGACCTGCGCATTGCCGGTCTTCCTGTGCATCTTCTGCCGGTCCTGCAGGAAACGCGAAACGCCGTGCTGCAGATTCGCGCCACCGGTCTCTACTGTCCGCGCCAGCACTTCCGGATTGGTGGCGACAAAATTGGTTGGCGCGACAGCGTCCAGCATTTGGCGCATGACGAAAGTCATCGCCCGGTCATGGGCCGGATCCAGGCCCGGAATATCCGATGTGGCCTTGTCCCAGAAGTCCTCTGCGAGCAGGAATCCCTGCTCCCAGGCTGCAAAGGGGGGCGATTTCCAACCGTCATCGCGAAACCGGCGATCCGACGTCTGGGGCAGGATTGGCCGCGCCTCGGCATCGTCCGGACAGCCTTGCGTTACAAAGGTCATCCAGCTCAGCCAGTGCCCTGCCGCCCTGCGCGCCAAATCCGCCTGCTTGTCAGGCGCCATTGCCAGATGCACGCTCCAATCAGTCCACATGGAAAAAAGCGACGCTGGTGAACTTCCCCCGAGGTAGCGGGCCAACGCCTGGCGCAATGGCCGCTCAACGCCTTCATCCCTGGGAATTGCCGGTTCATCAGGGCTCTGCTCTTTCGTGAAGTCCTTCATCGGCACTTGTCCTCCTGATCACCTCGTGGCCACGATCTACGTGCATTACATGACGGCCAAGCGACAATTGCTGAAGATCCGCGTCAAGGCGCAGGTATATGTAACCTTGGGCATCAGGCCGGCGCGGTCGGTCGTAGCCCACTAAATGAGCCTTGAGAGAATATACGCGCCAAAGGCCGTCTGGATGTCGGCCAGCCATCGGGATTCTATGGCAAAGCCGTTAACTCCATTGCGTCTCAGGGGGACGAAGATTTGAACCGTTCGGCTTGTTTCAAGAAGCTCCCTTTGAGGAGCTGAAGTAAGTCGATCGGTGGGATTGGGGACGATTGGTGTGTGTGTCCTGTCTTCGAGCACACTGAATGTCTGACGTCAGCGTCCATGGGACAGATTTGATGTTCTCTAAGCCAGGATTTCCGGTTCATCGCAGCTGACAAGAGATGAAGATCAACAAGAAATCCGGAAGACGGAACGAAAAGGCAGACAGGCTGTTCAAAGGGATCAAGCGCACGCCGCGCAAGCATTCCCCTGGGGAATGCCCCGTTCAAGGCCGTCGGGCGGAGTTTCCGATCGGGCTCTTCGGCTTCAAAGGTCTCCTGTCACCCCAGCCAGATTCTCCCGATCCTTGACCCGATGAGCAGCGCGGCCCCCTGGCCCGGAAGTGCCCCGATTGCTACCCCCGCGACGGGTGGCTCGGGTGACGCTTCGGTCGGCTCGGCGGAGGCCTTTTCCACGCGGGCAGTCAGAGGTAGTCCGGGTCAACCCCTTGCGCCGAGAATTCCCAGTCGCCCGGCTTGTTGTCCGCCTGCGAGCCGATTTCCAGGTGCTTGGGGTTGATGCAGCACCGGTTGTGGCACCGGTGGCGAATGACGTGGTCGCGTGAGGCGCTCTCTTTGTTCAGAACACAGTAGATGAACCGGTAGGACTCCCACTGATGGCCGCGGCAGCGGACTTTGCGGGGTGTGGCGGTGTCGGTCATCAGATGGTTGCTGAAGGAAAGACTACCATCAAAACGCTTCTTGATAATCTCGCTGGCATCGCTTTTCGGCAGCGCATGAGTCCCTTCTTCCTGAAGATACTCGCGCAGCAGAACCTTTCGCGTCGCTTCCGATGCGCCGTGAACCCGCCTCACCAGCGGCGTGGCATCCTCGACGACGTTCAGCGTCTTCGCGTTGAAACCCGGAGTCTGCTCCTGCTCCATCAGCGCCCGATAAAGAGCGGCGATGTTGCGGTCATCCTCCATGAACGTGTACGACGCTCCGACGATACCAGCGACCCGTCACTTGTTTTCCCGGATGCCTGGCCCTTTTTGAGTGTTACTGTGGTTATCGTCATGCATTTTGAAACGATTCAGGCTGTTATCAAGCATTGTTTCTCAGGGGGTCGGGCAGAACAATCCCAGCGTGTATTACTGATGTTTCATTAGGAATCGGTGTAAATTATGTTAGAAATAAGGCAGCGCGTTGCAGCTGCTCGTCATGAGACGCATGTGGGTGTGCTCAAATTCTGACAGATCTCTATTCTGATTTTTTAGTTTGAAAGGGAATTAAACAATGAAAACGTCAATTATGGCCGCAGGATTCGCGCTGATGAGTGCGGTCGCTGTACAAGCCGCTACAGTGACGAATCTTGGCGATGGACAAGATGCGTATAATTTGGTCGACACCTCTGCTGGCACTGATCTTGCGGCGGGCCTGACCTTCGATGCAGATATTCGTACAGGCAGCATCGGTGTTTCGCGGTCTCCATACGATGACTCAGGATCAGCAGGTGTAGTCGGTTTCGAACAGCTGTCTTATTTCAGCGTTGGTCCCGACAATCAGCCATCGCCCGCCACCTTGACCATAACCGGCGGCGCCAACACCTTGAACTTCCTTTGGGGTTCGATTGACGGGTACAATTCGATCGCGTTGTATGACGGTGCGACCTTGCTCGATACCATCGAGAACACAGACATCAGCCCTTCGTCCTCGGAGCCGTCCGGTAGAGGCGCATCCTACGTCAGCATTTTCTCAAATACGCAGTTTGATACGGCAGTTTTCCGCTCGACATCCAATGCGTTTGAGGTTGCAAACATCAGCGTGTCAGCCATCCCGCTCCCTGCCGGTGCTCTTTTGATGCTGACAGCGATAGGCGGCTTGGGCGTCGCATCGCGTCGCCGCAAGGCCATGTCCTGACTTTCCACTCGCTAGAGAAGCCGAATAGGGCTTCTCGACTCGATGGCCACGATCAGGCCCCCCAGCGCATGGCGTTTGGGGGCCTTCATCTTTACGCGGCATGATCGTTCGGGGCTCGCGTCTGGTGGTGGCGCAACGAGCGATCGCTCAGCCGTCTCATGGCAATCCC